>ERZ782914.29-NODE-29-length-73539-cov-7.914975_pt1 | contig 73539 bp, 47 predicted proteins | sample MGYA00375948_ERZ782914 | MGnify/ENA primary metagenome ERZ782914 (study PRJEB29894, sample SAMN03576417) | human skin metagenome | biome: human skin; feature: left retroauricular crease; material: organic_material | host: Homo sapiens | place: Italy: Trento...
GTGGCGAGGGTTAGTACTACACCAAGAACTTTAAATGATCCAGAATCCAATGCTGTGCCCATTTCAATGGTAGCTAGAGCATACACTCCCATCGGGAAACATGCTCCCCACCATCCTAAATTGAATTTTAACTTCGTGGCCATCCAAGTATCGACCCAGATTGTCAAGGCCATACAAAGCCAGAAAAAAGCAAAGCCCCACATGCTCACCGCAAGTAGAGCAGAACAGGCCTGAATAGCTAGATCCATGAGCCTCGCATTTTCAGGGGGAACAAGACCTGTACCAAAAATAGACTGACCAGAGTTTTTGTACACATTTTGTATCGCTGATGCAAGCCGAAGGAATCCAAAACATGCCTGGGCGCATGGACCTAGGGGTATAAAAACTGTAATAATGATAGCCGCGGGTGGCACCTTGTGGAATATGAGTCGTGCATAGTAGAGAGTCAAAGTGAAGAAGATAAGAGACCATCCGGCGCCTAGCATCATGTAAGAAAGAATAATTGTCATTTTTGCATAATGAATGGGAAGCGTTTCAGACACAACTCCTCCAGCAGAAGCAACAACAATCAGGGCAACCATAGGCAGAAGCCATATACCCGTTATGCTGTTTAAGTATTGCGCATGCCTTGTTGTTTTGAGGAAGGTTAGTCCAAAGCACAAGATAGTTGTGAAACTAGCATTTAGCCACCATAGGGCCCATACAAAATATCTAAAACTGCCCTCTCTTTCCTTGATAAAATGAGCCACACAAAAATCAATAATTGTGCTGAGAGACATAGATACACAACCCAGGAAATCGGAATGAGTCGAGTGAAGAAGGAGCAACCAGAATACTTGAGGCCATAATAGAAATCTTATCGCGCTTAAAAATAAGAAAAACAAGTAGAAAAAAAGTGTTATGGCAAAAAAGACAAGAGCAATCGTTTCCAGTCCGTGAAATCGGTAGGGAAGCAGTTGGAGAATCACTGCTGTAATACCTGTTCCCATGGACATCGCAAACCAAAGTGGACTCAAATGTAACAAAAACATTCGAAAGTACCACAGAAGAAACGCGAAAAATGATTGCGGAGGACGAATTTGGACAGCTGCGTCGAGTGCTACAGATGACGCGCCCTCCTCGCATTCTGAAGCGGTAGTTGGTGATAAATCTAGATCAGCATCGGTTTCATCCGTCAGAGAGTTCATTCCGAACAGTTTTATATGCCAAAGTTGGCGTCACGGTGTGCGAATATGTTCGATTAATGCACCCAATTAATACACCGCTGAATCGGAGAATGTGTTGAACAATGCGGTAATTTAAATGCGGCAACCTTAAACCAAGTCATCGATGTGGAGAATGAATCGTGTGCCACGTGCAATCATCGGGTGGTTTGAGTCCAGCTGAAAGAAGCGTGCTTGGCTCCGTACCAGCGTTTTCCACAAGGGTTTCCGCCTCTTAAACCAGAGGACGTGTACATCCTTTCATCAAAAGAAATAGAGGCACTTGCTGTCTCATGTCCACTGGCGACTCAAATTATTTATTAGGACGCAGTGATTCTCTTAATTTAGTCGCACGAAACAAACGAAACTCCGTTCCTGACATCGAAGGAGCGACTACTACCACGTCTTCAGACGAACCTATTATTCATTCGGAGCCTCAATCATCAGGTGCTATTCTTCCTACACATACAAATACGAAAAGCGCTATGGGATTATCTTTGACCTGGAACGAGGACAGTCCTCGAGCGCGGCTTTTGGCGCCTGGCACGGTGCGCCCCAAGCAGAAGGACACGCGTAGCTCGAAGCTTTCTAAATATGCGGAAGCGATGCCCTCGGTCCAGCCACCTATGCCTTTATTTGAGCAGGTTAAGCTCGCTTTTCAAAATGATACTTACATGATTATGCTCTACACCATTCTCTCCATCATTACGCGACTGTATCGCATTGGTGCAAATGATCATGTGGTGTGGGATGAAGCCCACTTTGGCAAATTCGGATCGTACTACATCCGTCATCTTTTTTACTTTGACGTGCATCCACCGATCGGCAAGATCTTGGTTGCTGTTGCCGGCTGGCTTAGCGGCTTTGACGGAAACTTCGAGTTTGAATCAGGAGATCAATATCCCAGGCAAGTGCCATTTGTCAGTATGCGTATTATTATGTCGCTCTATGGCATTGCCATGGTGCCCATTGCGTACATGACGGCACAGTCACTCAACTGGAACTGGCGGAGCAAACATTTATTTGCGATTATGATTTTGCTTGACAATGGGCTACTTACTATCTCAAGGTTTATTTTGCTGGATTCTATGCTTCTTGTGTTTACTGTGAGTACTGTCCTTGGTCTGGTTCGATTCCATCGTATGCAGAAGCAGCCATTCACTTTTTGGTGGTGGTTCTGGCTCATGTACACGGGTGTTTCGCTTGGGTGCGTTACCGGTGTGAAACTTGTCGGCTTGTTTGTGACAGCGTTAGTTGGCTTGTACACCATCGAAGATTTATGGAACAAATTGGGTGATCTGAAAATGCCGGTTCGCACGTACTTGCGACACTGGTGCGCTCGTATTACTGCTCTCATCATGGTACCCGTCGCTATTTACGTCATTGGATTCAAGCTGCATTTCATGATTCTTTACAAGAGTGGTTCTGGCGATGCACAAATGAGCAGTTTGTTCCAATCTCACTTGGAGGGTAGTGATCTTAGCAACTTCCCGCTTGAAGTCGCTTATGGAAGCAAAGTCACACTAAAGAATCAGGCCTATGGTGGTGGTCTACTTCATTCACACATCCAAACGTACCCTGGAGGCTCAGAGGAGCACCAAGTGACATGCTATCACCATAAAGATGATAATAACAACTTTATCATCACGCCGATCTACGAAGAGCCTCAGCTTCCTTCGCCGGATGCACAAGACACAACACCGCCTCGCATGCTGCGTAATGGAGATGTTGTGCGTCTTGTGCACGAGCAACTGAACACCAACTTACGCTCACAGGCCACGCCGGGCTTCATTTCTAAGGACAAATATGAAGTATCTTCGCGTCCCATGGATAAGGGTCAAGATTCCTCCGAATACTGGGTAGTCGAAGTATTGAAAGACGTAAATTATGGACCAGGGAAGGCAGGCATGCCCATCCGCACGCTTTCAACTACGCTTCGTTTCCGTCACCGTGACATGGGCTGCTATCTTCGCTCGGGCGGCGACTCTTTGCCAGATTGGGGTTGGAAGCAACTGGAGGTGACATGCGATCCGCAAAACCACCCTAGAGACATGACGACTCATTGGAATGTGGAAAACCATTGGAACGAGCGTCTTCCGATAACAAAGTCCCATCAACGTGCACGCTCGCCATTCTTTAAAGACTTCCTTCACTTAAATGTTGCCATGATGATCAGCAATAATGCTCTCGTGCCTGACCATGACAAATTTGACACGCTGGCATCGGCACCCAGCGAATGGCCCTTCTTGTACCGCGGCATGCGTATGAATGGCTGGGGTGCTGATGATCGCAAGTTCTACCTCGTGGGCAACCCCATTATCTGGTGGGGTAGTTCATGCTCGCTGATTGCTGCCATCTTCATACTTAGCTGGTACCTTTTGCGCCGTCAGCGACGCATTCATGATATGCCCCCCGCTGCATGGGATGACTTCTTATTTGGTCTCAAGGTGGGCTGGATCGGCTGGTTCTTGCAATACTTCCCATTTTTGCTCATGGGTCGCGTCACATACCTTCACCATTACCTCCCTACGCTGTACTTTGCCGTGCTCGTGTTTGTGCACCTGCTCGACCACTTTTTGTGGAACGACGTGACAGCGCGCACATCGATGGATTGGTCTATCTTCTTGCGCACTGGCCGTGTCGTCAGCACCAAGCTCAATCCATTTGTGCATGATACCGCTGCTACAGTGCCCGGCAAGCCATTATCGCCTCAGATCAAGAATGTAACATTTGCTGCCATTGCTGGCGTTGTGACGATCGTTTTCTTCTGGTTCAGCGGCGCATCATTTGGCATGGTGGGTGATATCAGCACGTGGAAGTACATGCAATGGCGTAAGCATTGGGATATCTATAGCCAATAATGAATATATTACGGTTCCAAGCTCGTGTCGTTCAGCGCAACACACACTGCTGCACGATGATGACCGTTGTACTGTCGCATGGTCCTGCCGCTCGACAATTCCCACAAGCGGGCTACATGGTCAGATGATGCCGATACAAGATATGCGCTATCAGCGCTAAAAGACACATCCCAAACCCATCTCTGATGTCCTTGTAATACCTTGTTGAGCGCAAATCGGTACTGTGACGTCGACCAAAGTTTGACTGTGGTGTCGGCAGAGCATGTGGCCAGGTAGCGCGCGTCAGGACTAAGGGCGCATCGAGTGATATAGGTATCATGGGCTTGAAATTTTGTCACTGGCTCTAGCTCCGTATGCTCATGTTGATCATCTTCTGTTACGCCGCTTCGCATCTTCCATACATACACACAACCTTTGTTGTTGGCTGCCACGAGACAAGAGCCATCGGAAGCAATCGAAACGGACCGCATGGGCACCTCCTCTTCCGGGATTAGCTCATGACTGCATTTATTCTCGCCCAAATCCCAAATTTTCACGCTACCGCTCTGATCACACGAAGCCAACTCTCCTTGATTCGGATGGATGACAACATCATTTACTGGCGACTTGTGGTCATACACACGCTGCGGCCGTGAAGTGCGTGTATCCCAGATCTTGAGCGTTCCATCCTCACCACCACTGACAAGCCACTTTCCATCACAGTGCCATGCAATAGATGTCACATTACCATAATGACCATCAAAGCTACTGATCGGTGGCACGCTGGCTCCGCGGCTGGGTACGTCAGAATGAGACATCATAGCTGCAGCTGGGCTGCATTCATAGAGTCGCACAGTACCATTGCCAGCTACAGCTACAATGCGCTTGTTGGGAGAGATAGCTAGACGGTTCACCTGTGAATCAGAATACTGAATGGTCTGTGAGCACAGGCCAGACCAAGCCTCCCAAAACCGGATCGTGTGATCGTAACCCGCTGTCACAAGGACAACAGATAAAGCGTCCTGCTCAATAGATTTTGATGATGATGAAATCTGTGTCATTGAGGATGGGGGCTTCGGCTTGTGCTCACCCGAAGGGTCCGTTGCATCTGTCACCGCCATGGTCCGTCTATCACAGGTACCTTGGGCGGGTGTGGAGTAGGCCTCAAAGACGGCTTGGCCATGGCGCGACAGCTATGCCACGTGGTATTTCAGGACATCACGTGATGCTTGAACAGGCTCAGACCGCCGTCCGATGCTTCCTTCGTTTGTTCGAAGATTTCTTACGCTGTTGGCTGATGATGGCCTCGCGAGCCTTTGCCGTTGTGGCAGCGGCTCGTTCGCTTATGCTGCGGCGCTCGCTTCACACTTCTAGAGGCGCGAATCATGCTACACCAGTGTCTGTTGTGAATCTGGATCGTGATGCACCTCGGGGTCATCTTCCTAGTTTTGTGCGTCTTCACCCTGCCCTTTGGGCATCATTAAAATCTCAGACTCCGTCTGCCATCGCAGCCCTTGGATCTAGATTCCATCTGATCACTCCTAATATGCCCGAGGATGAATTCGACAGACGCGTGGCTCTTTTACGCGTGGCTTGCACACATCCCAGCGTGCTCTCTGTCCAAGAGACGGCTTTCTCTTTGCCCATGTCGGTAAAAGAACGGAAACAAGTACCAGAACTGCACGAGACTATTGAACATAATGCTCAACTTGCCACGCTGGGCAACAGCCTACTTGGCATGATCTCTGCTGAGTTTTTTCATTTAAAATTCCCCCACCTTCCGACCCGCGTTCTAAAGGCCTTTGTCAGTGCTTTTGTTGGACCCAGCACTTTGGCGGATGTAGGATCTGAGATGGGTATCTTGTCACAGGGTGTTCAACGTTGGGATCGGACTGGCTCGTCGTCTCTGGTTCGACGCACCCCCCGTGGCGGCACAACTACCGTTCCCCTCCTCAGTAAGGATGTGGCTGCGCAATCTGTGCGAGCACTTGTAGCAGTGATGTTCCAGGAGCTTGGGATGGCAGCTACCCGTGGTTTCATCCACAGTTACCTCCTCAGCCGCCGTCTCGACCTGGCTTTGCTGCTTAAATTTCACGATCCTAAGCGCGTGCTGTCTGCTACCTGTAAAAAGTATGGGAAGCCAGTGCCCCAGAGCCGAATGATCGCAGAAACGGGTCGGCTGAGCATCAACCCTGTATTTGTTGTCGGAGTGTACAGTGGTGCCGTAAAGCTAGGCGAAGGCACAGGCAGCAGTATTCGCATGGCTGAATACCGAGCAGCTGAGGACGCGCTTCGGCGACTGTACCTGTCTGAAAAGCCGGACGACTCATTTACCCTTCCATCAACCACTCTGGATGACATGTTCTCGGGCCAGGCGCCTCTGCCCCACTCTCTAAAAATGGCTGCCTCACGCACGATGGCACCCGTGCATGTGCCCCAGCCACTGGGTCGAAGTGAAGTTTTGCACGAATCTCGCGGATGATTACACTGACATTTATGTCTAAAATGATAGATATCCCTAGGCATATCGTTCTACTCACGCAACAATGCATTGACGACGAGCGCAACACGTAACTGACGCAGGTCAGTGTATGTCTGACCTGTGCCAACAAAATAAATGGGCAGGCCTGTTGCCCATGTTGACGTGAGAGCTGTGCCCACTTTATCCTAGGTGTAAGTAGTAGTAGCTGTTTATGCACGTACATCGACCGTATCCCACTTGGTCAAAAGGCACCCGTCCAACCCACGTGGGTTCGACATGCCACTATAATCCTTCAATGCTCGATTAAACTTGGTCAACTGGTCCACGGCTTCATTGCCCACCAGTGCCTCGCCCACAAAAAGTACTTTATCCGGGTTATTCACAGCAATCAGCTTGGCTAAAGCGCGCATAAGTGGCTCATTATCTTGCATACGACCCGCTGTGTCAATCAAGACGACGTCGAAGCCTTGGTTGCGAGCATATGTGAGCGCATCGCGCGCAATACCTGCAGCATCCTTACCATAACCACGCTCATACAAGTCCAAAATAGCGGCGCCTGAATCAGGCAAACCATCCGCCACGCGACGGCCGTTGATTTCCAGCTCGCCAAGGTTGCGCACATGCGTACGAAGCTGCTCAACAGCGCCACTCCTGAACGTATCGCACGCTGCGATCAAGACACGATAGTGGTTTTGAAGAAGCCAGAAGCACACCTTGGCGAGGTTGGTCGATTTTCCAACACCATTTACCCCCACAAATCCAATAGAATACGGATTCAGTTCCGGTAGGTCCTGATGAGCCACAGCCTGGGACGGCTGCTTCGCGAGGATTTCTTGACGTCGCCGCTTCCGGCTCGCAATCTCAAGGAGAATATCTGTACTCGTGCTTGGTGTGAGAATGCGCGTAATAGACTCTTCGAGGGATGCTCGAACTTCTGCCTTGACGCTACCAAAACTTCCCATCCGCTCTCCGATAAGACGTTTTTCCACTCCTTCACAAATCAAAGAGGCTACATCGTTCGCCACATTTTTCGACTGTAAATGCATCTGCATCTTGTGCAATATGGGAGCGAGGTCCTGTTTTGTCAACGATCTCTTTGCACCGGTAATTCGTGATATAAGCGAAGACGTAGGTCCTGAGCTTAAGAAACCAAACAGTCCCTGAGATTGGCCTGTATTAGAATTATCATCATCATCAGCTAATTCATATACACCATCACTGCGGGTCTTGCCAAGCTTGGACTCATCGATCCATTGTGACAAATTAGCCTTACCTTCAGAATCGCCCTGACTGAAGTCAAGCGAAGCCATGTCGTGCTCCGTCGCAATCCCATTTTCATCCCATTTGCGTTGCGACTTGGTACCTGCCGCCTTTTTGCTTTGCGGCTGTAGCTTAGCGGTGCTAGGTGACAGTGAGGTAGCATCTTTACCTTTTTTCTTGGACTTCGCAGAGACAACACGACGTCCTCCAGCGCTTGCCGCCATCACACTTTTTGGGGCATCCTTGTCCGTGGGCTTCAAAATTTCGTTTTCATTCATGCAGGGTAATGGTTCGGATGGACGACTGGACGGAGAAGGTTCAGCTGGCTTTATCCCTGCCCGGCTCTTTTCATGCTGTCGAAGAAGAGACATGAACTCCTTATCCCAAAGCTTGATATCTTCTGCGTAGGCAATTAGACTTTGAGGCGACGTCGAGTACGTCTTCAAGCTTTCGATCATGTCACCGTATCGTCTCGTGAACAGCCTTTGGACAGTCAGGAGGAAGGATTCCACGTAAGTTAAAGTCAAGATTCTTTGATTTATTGCCTTTCATCAGATGAGAGCAACTTACAATAAAAATCAATTCATGTTCATTCGACATGGCCCATCGCACCGTGAACTTGTCCAAATCCAACCTCGATGACGCAGTATGTTCTTCAAAAAACGCAGACTCGATCACGCGCGGGAGAATCTGGGCATTTCGAACATTTGGTAAGAAATCTTTCGACCACAATATAGCTCCAGCTAGATGTCAATATGTCACTACACACTCTTAGATAGAATCACAAACTGGTCGAGCATTCTGTGAAGTCGAAAGAAACTGGCAACATCTGCGTTATGCCTATTAACCTCCACTATTTCACGGCGCTTCGTCGTCATCCATAGAAAGCATGAATTCGGCCAGCGTTTCATCCTCCCACCAAGGCATGTCACATTCTTTAGCGACATGCTGAATAAGTATAGTGTACACGTACCAGTATTACTCCTTTCAGCAATTGAAGCTTGCATAATGACTCATCTTGTGGCAGTTTAGGTATCTCTTCTACTGTGTGAGCTTTCAGTTCTGAGCCAATTTGAGCTATTTTGCTTAGGCACGCATTGTTCTGGCTGCATTCAGAATCAATTTGCGAGAGGGTATGTAGCAGTCGCATAGCCAGTTCATCTCGCTCACGCAGTTGAGCACGAATACCGTCATTTTCTTGAGAGCCGTGTAGCTCTTGAACAGTTTCTAAAGAGCTCTCTATGCTACATCTTGTGAGAAGTCCTGACATACCATGACAAAATAGAGCGTCTCACAGTGCACGCATGCTCAAGGGCTGTTAGTTTTCGCTGTAGTTCACCTTGGCCTACAGGCATGCCGAGCTGAAATTGCCCTTGTGGAGAAGGTCGCTCGGAAAGTATTTTAAGCAGCGTTGCGACAGTTCCGCACCGACCGCCATGGCGGCACCGCTGGACGCTGAAGAAAATGAGCGATTCTCCTCACTAGCTCTCTTTTTTGTGCTCTTTCCTCTCATTATCAGCTTTCTTACGAGCTACTACCTAAAAATAAAGCGGATCACGGCTGTACATGAAACTATTGTCGGCTTGTTCGCTGGTATGATTGTAGGAGTGCTATTGCGACTGGGACCGTTAAAGCCCGTGCGAGAGATGTTGCGCTTCAGTAACACTATTATGCTGAATGTGCTTCTACCACCTATCATCTTGTCTAGTGGATATGAGCTCAGCCAGTCAAAGTTTTTTCGCAATTTCGGCACCATTATCACCTTTGCCTTTTTCGGCACTTTTATTAGCGCCATGGTGATTGGAGCCATAATTTGGACTGCTTCATCTCTCTATTTACTTCGACCTCATTTATCTCTGATCGAATGTCTCATTTTCGGAAGCACATTAAGTGCGACTGACCCTGTTACGATTCTTGCGATATTCAACACATATAAAGTTGATCCGCAACTCTACAACATCATTTTTGGAGAAAGCATTCTCAATGATGCCGTGTCAATTGTTATGTTTGAAACACTTAATACACTTCGCGGATCTAAGCTAACATTATCTTCTTTATTTTCTGGCACGACGATTTTTGCCGCTGTTTTCTCTCTCAGTATGATATTGGGAATCATGTATGGACTTGCATGTTCTCTTTTGCTCAAACACACCAAAGTCGGTCTTTTCTCTGATTTGGAGTGCTGCATTGTCATGTTGGTGGCTTACACAAGCTACTTTTTTAGCAATTCCGTCGGAATGAGTGGCATTGTGTCATTGCTTTTTTGCGGCATTACCCTAAAGCATTATGCGTATCACAGCATGTCGCGCAAAACGCAGAAAAGTACTCGTTTTTTCTTCCACACGCTGTCTAGCTTGTCGGAAAATTTCATCTTCATCTATTTGGGTCTCAGCTTGTTCACGGGTGATCACTTAGTGTACCGTCCTTTCTTGATTCTATTTACAATTTTTGCAGTGATCTTGTCAAGGTACTGCGCTGTGTTTCCCATCGCTTGGATACTAAATAAAATTAGCGACATGCGCGCTCAGCATCGCCACACTTCTTCCTCTGGTTTTCCACAGCCACCAGCATTCCAAATACCACGCAAATACCAACTTATGCTGTTTTGGGCCGGACTTCGTGGTGCTGTCGGTTTTGCTCTTAGTGAAGGCATTGATGGACCCAATGCCTACCCCCTGCAAACAAGTGTCCTCGTTGCTGTTGTTATCACTGTCATTGTGTTTGGTGGCACTACGGCTCAGATGCTTGATGTGCTAGAAATCGACACGGGCATTGAAAACCAGAGTGATGCCTCGTCAGACACCGAAGAAGACATTGATCAATTAACATGGGGTGGCTCAGCCGAAGAGGGCCAATCCCATGCCTGGTATCGTGATGCATCGGTCGAGCCTAACGATGCTCCCACAACGGGAGTTGATACCAACGAAGTGATACCTGGCCTTGATGGTACTTCAAGCGCTCTGCCCCAGGCCATTGTGGCCGGACCTGGCGGCTTGCGGAATTGCACGACAGATGAGCTTGATGAGCAAGCCGATGTGTCCGTGTCCGACTCAAATCTTTCTGCACGCGATGTAATTGACAGAGCAAATCTTATCTTTCGTGATGGCGAGTGGTTCCAACGTATTGATGAGCGATACCTCTTACCTATGTTCAGTAATACCGTTGCGAACCGCAAACATGAGCAGCGCAAAGAATACTTGACTGCCCGCCGCCAAAGCTCAAGAATAGCATCGAGCAATGTATCACAAGCACTAGTTGTGCCTCATACGAGTGCGGACTTAGAAGAGCAAAGTGGCCGCATTTCACCAGGAAAGAACAAATTGCATTAGCGCCAATGTAGAATATAGATGTCACAACTGCTCGATGATATCAGTAAGTGCAAGGCAATTTTCCCGTTCCGTCATGCTGTGCCCTGCAGGTGGGCGACGAAGCTCAACGCTTTCGTGTCCTGCTCGCCGAAGGGCGTCTACAAGCTCATCTGCCTGAAACATGGGACAGACATTATCAAAGCGGCCGTGCACAATGCGGATAGGGATAGTCAACAGGCGGTGAACATTCTCAAGAATAAAATTTTGGGAGCGATTCGACGGTCCTTTACCGCCCAGGAATGCGCCGTTGACGAAATAATGGTTTTCGATACGTGCAAAAGCTTTCGCAAATGAAAGTTTCTCATACTCATCAAGCGAGTCAGGGTGAGGGGCTAGGTAGCTTGTACTACCTTCCCAGCTTGACCACGCACGAGCAGCTTCGTTCTGATATTCAATGTCAGCAGGCGTTTTTGGCGAGCGTGAGAACAGACGATCATATGCAGCAATCATGTCATGCCGCTCATTTTCTGGAATAACTTTGACGAATTTTTCCCATGCCTCCGGGTATTGCATGTATGCACCGGGCAATGACATATCAAAGCGATCTTGTGCAAATGTGGCAGCGTTGCCTTGGTAAAAAAAGTCCAGGTCCTTCTTACGACAGAGAAAAATGCCGCGAAGGATTAAACTGCGTACATGGCTAGGATACGCGATCGCATACGAAAGGGATAATGTGCTACCCCAGCTTCCGCCAAACACATGCATGGGGGTGTCAATCTTACGATGTACACGCAGCTTGTTCATATCGTCGATGAGATGTGAAGTCGTGTTGTTTGTAAGAGCAGCATCTACGTCATTTGATGAAGCAGATGGCGTGCTTTTACCACAACCACGCTGATCGAACATGAGCACACGGAATCGCTTAGGGTCGAAGAAGCGCGCCACAAATGCATCACTGCCACCACCAGGACCACCGTGTACGCAGATCACAGGCTCACCGCATGGATTACCATACTCAGACCAGAATACGCGGTGTGTCCCATTTTCTACATCCAAGAAACCTGAGGCATAGGGCTCCGTCTGAGGGTACTTCCAATCTTTGTCATCGGCTTTACTCACGTACATGTTGACGATTGACAGCGTCAAGAAACTTGTATGCACTGATCAATTCCAGGTGGGCCACGTGACAGTATAGAGAGATTGGATAGAAGTCGCGAGCTATGACCTACTTTTATCCATCCATTCTGGCGACGTTGCTGTCCGTAGGCACATTCGTACCAGGTGCTCGACGAATCACAGGGCCTTGTTGAGGCACACCGTTCACAGAACTGCTAGCACGAGCCAGCTCATCAGGTCGCACATTCTGGGGAGCGGTGCTTGCTTTGCGAAGAAGGTCATTCACGGCAGCCAATTGCCGTTGCACTGCCAAACGATCAGAATAAAGTTGCTTTCTGGCGGCCTCGATTGAGCGGCGTTCTCCTTCCAGTAAGCTTTCTAGTTCCTCGAATTGACTCATCTTCAGATGCATCTTTTTCATCTGAAGCTCAATCACTTGCTGCACTAGGCGCTGACACTCCCGCTCCTCGTGGCTGGCTAGCACATACGCCTTGCAGGCAGATGCACCTAGAGCGATAGAGGCGGCACGCTCAACTTCATTCTTGGGAATCGTCTCACCTGTATTCTGTTTCTCATCGTTGGATGATGATCTAGCTGCTGCGGTGTCCTCATCCATTTCCTCGGGCTGTGTGCCCGAATTGTCAAGCGTCTCTTTCGTTTCCAATGATGCATCCTTTCCAGTCTCTCCTTGTTCAGACAATGGCGCGCCTTGTCCAGCGGCATCTTGTATAGTCTTGCGCATCTTGTCTGTTAATGTTCCAAGGGCACTTTGGGCGGCAGCAGCCGCCACAGCGGGGCTGACGGCACTCGCCAACAAGGCCACCACACTCATGACAGGGTTATCAGCCTGAGCAAATGGAAGCAGAGGAACAGCTTGCCCACTTGTGGGATCACGAGGCGCATATTGCAGCGCCCCCAGATCCTTCTGTGTGGCACCATCAAGGTAGGGATCCTGGATAGGCAACTGGATGAACTTGGTGATACACTGCTCCCTGGAGCGCGTACCCACATGCAGAGACACTAAACTCCAGTCTTCTTCGTACATCTCCAGGCCCTCAAGTAACTTGAGTGTCTCTTCATCAGTCCAGTCATCTCCGCTGACACTACCGGCACCTGCAGCATGACCAGCTTGCTTGTACGCAGAGTGGTCCAAGAGCACGAAATCTCCTGAGTACATGGAGGTGGGAAAACGTCCTTCCAAATAACAAGGCGGGCATACGGCAAATTCTTTGACTCGGACGCTCTGGTACCGCGAAGGCGTGCAGTCCGCACCACAGGTATCACATGCATACGCGGGCTTTTTGTCTTGTTGCGCGTCAAGCTCTTGGGCTGCTTGTGCTGCAAGAGACTCAGCTTCAGCAAAGTCGACCGGTCTCGAGCCCTTCAGTGTTGATTGGAAAATAGATTTTCGCAACTCTAGCGATGTGCCTTCCATGGGCACGGTGCTTGTAGCTGTAGCAGCAGTCTCTGACTTGATAGGTGCATCAGGCCGAGTCCCGGGATGCATTGGCGACAGTCCACGGGGAGTATCAATGAGTACACGGAAATGACCAGTGAAGGGTGGACCGAGCGAAGCTGGGCGCGTCTCTGGGTCAATTTGGTAGTTGATTAGACCCCATTGCTCTAAGAAGGCATGAACCCGCATGATAGCACATACATCACCAGCAAGGTTACGACGACACGCAGTGAAAGTGAGATATTCGCTTGGATTCAGACGATATGTATTGATCATAAAGTCGCGGTACTCCTTGTATACAGTGGGTGTCTTACTTCGATTCTTATTGTTGAAAAACTCGGGTAGCGAGCGCTTCTCGATTGCATTGATAGTAGACATATCGAACCATGTTGAATATGAAGGGATAATTACCTCTTGTGTCTGTTCGGCCAAGTACTTTCTGGCAGTCTGCAAAACCTCGTCATGCGTAGCATCATGAACTGCATCCGATGCATTAGCCGAGCGAACAGGGGGATGCTCGCTTTGTGACGAAGTATTTGTGACCTCTTCCATAGTTGGCAAGTTACCCAGCGTACCAGACACAATAGGCTCACTCTCATACTTTTTACCAGGAATAGGTTGCGATCCAGACAAGTCAATGGCTTGTGCGCCCACAGAGCGATTGCCCACCAGTATTTTTATGCGCTTTGATGCAGTGTCATCACTTATCGTGTCAGGTAAACTGTGCTTCTTGGAACGCCGTGCATCCTCTTTTTGTTCAGACGAAGGGGCTGAATTTGAAAGAGATTCATCCTTTCCTGAGCCAACCAAACCAGACGAAGTTTCTGCTTCTTCTTCTTCTTCCGCTTCGTAGTCTTCTTCATTCATGATTTCATTGTACAATTGAGAGTCGCGCAGCCAGCGCCCATCAATGTACCACGCGGAGGTGCGCGGCGCAGGAGCAGGCTCAGGCTCGGAAAAGTCCTTGTCAGGCATCCATGTATCGTACGAGTCAGGACGATACCATACATGAATCAGCACCTTCTTATCATGGTGTGCTAAAGTACGGAAATATTCCGATTCCGGTGGTGGTCCATCACTAGATGAGGGTGCGGCAGGCTCTGCGGTCGAAGGGCGAAGCACATGTGTGGCCTGACTTGCGTCTTCGACCCACTCAAATCCCAAACCATCAGCAAGACTCTGAAAATGAGCAGCTTCTGCCTGTGTCACGTCGCTGGCAGCGGCAATTCGAACGGGACGAATGAGATTCTTGCTTCGCAATTCGGCTCGAACTCGCGCGATCATTTCCACATACATATTGCGCTTTTCTTTGTCTTTCAGATCCCAAGTAGATTCATGGTGCTCGGCTAAAAATGTAAAGCATGATAGAAAAATGGAAAAAAGAGGTGCGTCTGACGACAATGGTCCAAAATTTGTGTAAGACGCAAACGTTTGTAAAAGAGCTGCAGGGAGACGCAAAGGATGGCGCGAAGATGGTAACTGTGCGCCAGGATTCGCGGGACGAGCGGACCGATATCCAAGCACGTCTTCTTGGAATGTATCAAGTTCATACAAAAACTCACATAATTGTTGTCCATTCAGAAGAGTACCCTTGCTCGGCACATTTAATGATTTTTCATGAAGCGCAGATGTGAGCGGATCAACTAACGGTTCGAGTCGCGCAAACACATTTGCATCACTCAAGAGACTTTCGTCCGGATACCCGTTAACGTTCAGACTCATGCCGCTCTGTCGCGGTCGCCTTACGCGTACGACGCCAGCGTCCTAAGCCGGGCGACGGGGCAAGCCTTGTCGTGTTTCGGCCGAGTTCACGTGGCTCGACTTATGGGCCGTCGCCGCCAGGGAGCAGGCATTGCGGCTTGGCTACAATACCAAATCGTACGTGCGGCAATCACCTTGCTGACGCTAGTGTAAAATGGCTGGTAAAGGTTGGTTTCGTCCGATGTTTGGGTTTCACCCTCATCAACCCATGTTTCGCCACCGTGCTGCTGCTACCTTGCTTGGCGGCATGATGTGGTTCTGGATTCTAGTGCGCATGAAGGAAGATGGTCCTGTGCTGCTGGTATGTTGAGACGCTTCGATATGGAATGTTGCTGCTTACACTCTTTTCTTCTGTATGGAATGCGTTTGTACGATGGTGTGCGATGTCTTGGATTGTACTCCGTCTTGCGACGTACTTCATTTCCATTTTTTCTGCTGTGTTAGGGCTGGCGCCACCCTTGGGATCACCACGGAGACCACCATGATGAACACCACTAGATGCACACTTTGCTGTCAAAGTGCTGTTTGTGATGATTTTATGTGATACATGCCGATCATAAATGTACTACCCATGGCTTCTAGCATCGAGCCTGTTCACTACGTGTCATAGTGTGTGGATCATGAGGCCTTCATGCATGTGGCCAGCGCAGATGTCGCTGCTTTGCCTTCGCGCATGCCTTGACTTGTTAGTGGGGCGGGTCACATAAGCGCCATAGTGTCCGCATGCTTATATCCTCGATTTTAGCGCCTATCTCCGACAGCCAAAGGCTAACTTTGTTGCGTTGTGGCGCAGGCTATTCAAATGGGTAGGGCATTGACTCGTTGTTCTTTCTATCGCGACATATTCAATGTGCAGAAGGCAATCAAAGGGCTCGTGCATTAATTCGCTGCCTGATCGTTGACATTTTCATATAATGTGTGCCGTCTTCGCGCGCCCCCGTCAAGTTCTTAGTGTGTTTGTGTATGCGAACACCGAGTGCTTTGTCAGGTATTGCTTCATCCAGAGACTCGAACAAGCGTAGCTCGTGGGACAGCAGTGGGAGTGTGCTGAGAAGTGGACATTCGAGCAGCTACACAGGATCAATTCTTCGTTTTATGCGTTCCAAAGACGGCCACTATATGGGAGCAAATCATGCTGGTATTTCCCCACCTCATATGGGAGATATAGTACACCGGACATCAAGTCGTGAAGCTAGTATTTCGACACCTTCCAGCAGTCAAAGGAGTTTTTCCGATTCATCTGTACGGAATGGCTCGCTTCGTCGCTTGGGCCGCTTCTGGTTTTCCAATCCATTTCGATCAAATGACGAAGAAGGGGCCTTGATGGAAGGATTTATCAAACGCAGCACGGGTCTGTTTAGTATTGCCTGGTTTTCTGATACTGTGGCAAATACTGAGCTTAAAGACCCTGGGCGCGGATGGCGCCCTTTCAAAGCTGTCTTGATAAGTGACACACTGATGTTTTACAAAGTTCCTACACCGATGATTCCTGAGGTACGGCGTACTTTTCAAATTCGGTCGACACAATGGCCCAGTACCTTTCATGCATCAGACACGATTAGTTCATCGACAGTCGAGCCCGATGATGATGACTCGGTGAGTCAATCGACTACGATTCCTGATTCGTGTACAACATTGACTGTCGATGATGGAGAAACATACACTTCATGGAAAAGTCCAAACAAGCATCCAGAACTGCATTTAGTGAATGATGATGTATTTCCAAGCTCTTGGGCATCTCGCATTGATCGCGGCACGCCTGCTGCTCTGGCACACGAATTGGTATTTGGAACACAGCGTCCGTCGGGTGGCTTGCTAAGACAAGAAGCGGACACCAAAACTTTTCTGCATATTGTTTTTTATTCGCTTAATACGACGCATGTGCCATGGCACATTTTCCTGAGTGCGTTGAGTGAGTATTTGGGTGTCTGCACCGCGACGAGCTCAGATGTGCAGCGCGTCGCTCAGTTTGTTGAGCTATTGCTTTGGAAGCGGCCTTTGTTACACCCTGGCCACGACCAGCACTTTTTCACAGCAATGGAATCAATGATCACACAACTGTCGCAAGTTGAATCGACACCATACGCGCCTATGCGTCAGCAGCTGAATGAATGGTGGAAGCAGGTGCAGCTAGGAGAAGCTTGTGCACCAACTGACTGGCTCAATGAGCCTTTACGTGTGGCCGGCTCCTTGCGTACTGATCTCGCATCGTTATCTCGATGTTGGAATGTGGCTGTATTTGTTCAACAAGACCCCAGTGAAATCGCGCGACAGATCCACAGTTTCCATGTGGACCGGCTCACTTCGTTCCTTCGTCTGCCTGTAACGGCATACAGACTGTCTAGCAGCGTCACTGAAACGGTTTTACGCTCATTCCGCTTCGACGCAACTCGCCCCCATTGGCTGACACATGTTATTATGCGACAGCTGCTGGTCGACGAAGCGCCAGAGCGACAAGGTGATGCCATGGACGTTGAACGTGTGACTGTGCTCCAGCATTGGATCAAAGTGGGTGCCAACCTTTTGCACCTTGGCGATTTGGCTGGTTGGGTGGCGGTTTGTGCGGCCCTGTGCTCGAGGGCCGTTGCTTCACTCGATATATTATGGCGTGGCTTACCTGCTGCCAACCGTGATCTTGTCACGATGCAATGGTCACCTAAGCTTGCATCTTTTGGCTGGATCGAGGGTGTGCATGCCCCCGTCGAGCCTGTATGGACCGTAGATGGGGCTGGGCATGTGGCAACGACCCCCGGAGGTATCCCATACTTTGGAAATGCGGGTATCCTTGATGCATCTACCACAAAGTCTGCTGCCGATGCGCGCGTCGAGGTACATGTGGCATCGCAAGAACCTGAGTTCCACCGTGTGCGTACTTTGGCTGTTCGTCTTGGTACACTCTTCGAGAATGGCATGCCTATCCCGATGGGTCCAGCACCCATATATGAGTATCAGGCTCTTTTCCAGCGCTTGTCAACATACGAATTTGTGCTCCAGACTGGCGTGACGGATTATATGGGCAGCGCAGTAATCGTCGACGGGCGTGTATTCGGGAGTACGCGTGTGCAAAAACCAGCAGATTGGCCGACGAAATGTGTCCCTGATGGCGACGCTTTTTTCATGTTCCCCATGGTATTTCCTGCCATTATGCCAACGCGTTCCGTGGCGGATACAATCATGGCTCGTCGCGATGTGCTCATGTCTTCCGAGACAGACCGTGCTTATGCATCATGTGGACGTTGTGCGGCTCGTGTCGCCGCGCAGGCTGATGAGGTGCCTATGAGTGACGAATTAATTCTATATCCCATGCACCCTCGTCTTGTAGGAGCCAAATCCGTCACCACGAACAATATTTCATCTGAAGAATATGCACGAAAGTCGGCTCGTGATATCAGCACGCAACCTGAAAAGCGTTTTTCCGTTGAAATACGCGCTGCAACAATCACCCGTCTGCTGGACATTCTCGTACTCGGTACAGATCATCTTGTGGTGCGCGCCCCAGTTGAGCCCCGTACGGAGCCGATTACGTATCAGATTTTAGGTGTGGACCTCAATATATCCATGTTCCGAGATGCTTGCCTCTTATCTTATCGCAGCTGGATTTCTGCTTCTGATTTACTGGAATCGTTGATGCAGCGCTGGCATGCAGCAGAAAGTGCTTGCCGGGAGCTTGCTTACTTCGCTCGTACTAATGTACCGAATCAGTTTCCGTCATGGAAGCGCTCTCCCAATGCACAATACGCGCGTGAACCTGTGGATGCTAATCGTATGACAACAATTCGTCTCCGCATTTTAGAGTCGTTACATCGATGGCTCGAGCTGTATCCATGCGAATGGGTCGCCGACTTGGTGCTCTTCGATACGTTGTACAAGTTTTTGAACAGCATTTTATCGGAATGTACTGCTATTCCATCTGAGTCACCCGTTCTGGTGGATGCCATCCGCGAGCTTTTAAATATGCTCCCCACTCTTCCAAAAGATGCCATTGCAGCTTTGGGACTAGATTGTTTTGCCAACGCTGGTTTGGCCCACAATGATCATGTAAGTCGTGCATTTGATTGGACTCTGTCAGCCACGGATCTTGTCGTGTACCTTGAGTCCATGATGGCTCTTCCCTACTCATTGGTCAGCTCACACGATTTAGTACTGACTGCACTTATGTTTGAGCAAATGCACGATGATCGTCAGTCATGGCTCGAGGCTGCTTCAAGTGATCCTGATACGTGTCTGAGTATGTATCGCCTGCTTCGCCGACTTCCAGCAGTGACACATTGTTCAAGTGGTACGACAGAGACAAAGCTGTGGGACATATTGCCGCGCTCCGTGCAAGAACTTTGCAAGATTCATGAAGTGTTGAGAGATTGGGTTGAGGCTCAAGTCACGGAACCACGTATTGGACTTTTGCGACGCATTGCACGAATACATAAGTTTGTTGACGCTGTTCTTTTAAGTCGGGCATCCATGGCACATACGATGCGCCGCGCCACGACTAATGATGCAGGCGTGCGTGCACCTCTTCCTGTCACGTTTCTAGAGTGTGCCGTGTTGGAGGGACTGACTAGTTCCCGATCGCAGGCTTACCGTGCAGCGTGGGAGCACGTGGCTTCTGAGCGAGGCGTCACTGCTTGGCTCGACTTGCTCGCAACAGCGCCATGTACACTTCCCCCTGATTTGCCTCCATGCACACCTGACATTGGATGGACTATCACTATATTTGCTCACTGGGCTGTACGTGCTAAGGCTCGCAGCTCCAAGACTCCGCTCATTGAGTTTAATCGATATATGTCTGCAACGGATCTTGTGAGCGATGCCATCAAGCTGCAACAGCGGTGCATACCGATCGAAGCATGCCTCAGCGTAGCTCGACTTCGTCTTGTGTGGCTTCGAGATTTCATTGACAAGGCTTCCTGGCCAAATACCATGGTGCTTGAGGATGCTGCTCTCGAGACGTCCTTTGGTTATATGCCATCTGCAGCTCCTGTATGTCTCTTCACTGCACTTGAGATGGAGCGTGAGCAAAAGCGAAAAACCGTAAAAGCTTTGCTGCTAAAAGCAATCGACTTACCGGATGTATCTGTGGAGGAGCAGAAAGATTTGCCCACTCCACCATCAGATGGGTTGCAAAATGTGTCAGACACGTCAGTACTTGATCCATTTCACTATCCGGATGATTCGTTACTTCGTGCCGTACCAACAACACGTGCCTCTGGTTCCTTTTGCTGTACCGGTGCTTTGCTAGTGGTGTGGCCATATCACAAGCATCCGTTTGTTCTTCAAATGGTCTCACCGAACGGGCAAAAGTGCACGCTGAAGCTGCCCAACTACGATGAGTTTTGCCGCTGGCTTGCCTGTCTACAAGCTCTGCCACATGTGCGTATGTCAGAGTGTTTTGATGCAGGAGCTTATGCGGCGCATGTGGCGGAGTACTTGGGACGCGCAAGTGCCTCCTGCGTATTCAGAGTTCCGTTGCATGAGCTCAGTATTCGTAATGGCGGGCTACCTCTCCCACCTGCTATTGAGCGTGTACTCGAGGAAATAGAAGCTCGTGGACTACATGAACAAGGTATATACCGTATCAGTGGTACCCGGAATGCCATCGATGAGTTGCAAAATCAACTCGATACGAAGTCTATTCATCAAATTTCTTTCTCTCGTATTGATGTTCATGTGCTATCAAGCGTAGTGAAGCAGTGGCTTCGAGAGCTACCTGAGCCCTTGGTACCCTACGCCTCTTATGATATGCTGATCGAAACAGAGCGGATAACTCAGCATGAAGACCGTGTCAAGGCTATGCGCGATCTTATTTGCACATTCCCTAAGTGTCATTACTTGGCATTACAGCGCGTAACGTATCATCTCACACTCGTGGCCAAGTCAAGCAAGTTGAACCTTATGGCTGCTCACAACATTGGACTTGTTTTTGGCTCTACTTTGCTCAACCCACCAGCTGGTGCCGGCAGCGTGGCTCGTGGTCTCGAAAATCTCGGCCGTGCAGCACATGTGGTAAAAATTGCAGTGCTCATGCATGATGAGATCTTCGGGTCTAGCAAACGTAAGCCATAGACTTGTGATGACCCCGCTGTCAAATGGCCCCGATCAGTGCCCATGATTATGGAGGTGGAGGTAGAAATTGATTGTCGTAATTCCTTGGCCGGATCGACCTGGGCGTATGTAGATGTTAATGCATAGGTCGCGTAGACGTAGAACAAGTGTGCAAGTATTTAGGCGCGCACATCCTCGTAGCTGCTCCACTCTTACCCCCCTAATCCCATTCTTGAGCGCTGAGCGCAAAACTTCTCTCCCCTTCCCTTATCATTTTGCTTTAGGCCTGGAGTCTAGAGCCTCTGAGAACTTGATCTATTTGCTAACGCTGGCCGTGGCGAGTTCATTTTCTTTTGGTTACCGCTGGTCGGATCTTTTAAATACATTCACGCTTTACTTCGTGAAATGCAGCTTACCTCTACTTTGCTGGACTTCACAAAAGTCGCATCGACTCTTTCCTTGTCGGTTGCCAACTACAAGCCGATTCCCGTTCTTCAAACCAATGATTCTTCCAGTCACGGCCGTGTGGGTGCTGTAAGCAATCACAAATCAGGGACTGAAGATCATTCAGCAGCAACCTGGGGTATGCCCTCCATACTTCATATTCCTGAATCGTCATCAAAGGGGAACAATGGCCGTGTCGCTTCCAGTCATAAGGGCTCGTCAGGCGAGACGGTTGGCACTGGCTGCAATGTCCTGGATGAATACTCTCCCAAAGACTCTTTGAATGTGGAATTCCCTCCGTACAATCAAACTCGAGCCAACATCATGCGCTACCGTAAGCAGATTGGTGTGAATGGTGGTTCATGGTTTGTTCTGGAAAACTGGATGGCGCCCTCCATGTTTGATTGTGCAGCAGACGGTAAGGTGTCTGAGATGGACTTTCTCAATGGATACGGTGGCTCTGAAAAAGGTATGAAGAGTGCACAGGCTCGTTTGGAAGAGCATTGGGATACATGGATCCAAGCTAAGGACTTTGTTGAAATGAAGTCGCTAGGCCTCAACACATTCCGTCTTCCGATTGGATACTGGCATCTACCTGGGTCAAATTTTACGAAGGATTCAGACTTTGAGCCATATAGGGAAGTGTATGTCAACGCTTGGAAGTATATTAAAAGAGCTATCAAGTACGCGGACGATAACGACATCGGAGTGCTTATTGATATGCACGGCGCATATGGCTCTCAGAATGCTCAACCGCACTCAGGAGTAAATAACGGAAAGGCTGATTTTTTCAACGATTTCAATGAGAACAAGATGACGAAGCTCTTGGTATGGCTCGTCCAAGAACTAGAGGACGTTTCTAATGTGATTGGGATTGAGCTTTTGAATGAGCCGCATAATACAAAGCGACTCTGGAAATGGTACTCAAGGACTATGGATGCCATGCGCAAAGCTCAAACTAAGTCTAGGGACATGCCGCTTTATTTCCATGATGCCTTCAGCCCGTCTCAAGGTGCTGAGTTTGCCAGCAAGCGCAATGACTTTGTCGTACAAGACACACATTCGTACTTTGTCTACACTCAGCAGGATCGGGATATGAGTGCTTCAAAACATACGTCTCATATCGAAGGTCAGGTGCAAGAGTCCATGTCCAAGTTGGCTGATAAGGCGCGTGGCAACATGGTCGTGGGTGAATGGTCATGTGCGTTGAATCCGAATTCCCTGAGACACTCGAATAACAAGAGAGCTGCAACGTCAGATTTTTGTCAAGCCCAAACGAGCACATATCTGAATGCTACTGCTGGTGTCATGTTCTGGAGCTGGAATATGGAGCACTGCAGCAGCAATGCTGGCTGGTGCTTTAAGTCTGTTCTTCCCAGATATATGAAAAATTCCTACAATGCCTGGGGTCTCGACGGTAAAATTACAAATAAGACCATCAATACTGTGACAGAGAAGATCATGTCTCAGGAACTTCCATCAAAGTACAGGAGCGACACGAAAGGGAAAAGTCTGAGTGTCTGTAACAAAGATAGTGGTGCCAATCAGTCTTCTGGCTCCACTAAGAATTCAGGGCGTAACGCTGCTGTGAAGAAAAGTCAGTCTCATAACTCAAAACACGATGGATCATCAAAGACGAACAAACACACGCTGCATCATCGTAGCGAATCACACGAAGGTACCCTGAATCGCAGAGGATTCCACCATCACGTGTTGAGTGACATTCTTGGTTATGGTGATGGATTTAACACTGCCAAGTTTTTGGCAGGCATGATGTCTCTGTCTCGGCTTGGATTTGAGCAACAATACTTGTCTGATACAGGTGAGTATTACAAGAAGCACAAGATCATCGACATCGGAAAGCACGACTCCAAGTCGTACAAGTCCCACTTCAAAAAGGGCTTAAACGCAATGGAAAATAAAATCATCAAAATCGCTGAGAAGGCATGATTTGCTCCTCGCTCCATGGGGAATCTTATGAGTTTTTTTTTCCTTAAGTCGTGAATACCTCCGTGATGCATTGTTGTTCTTAATTTTGAAGAGTCGTGTGGTGTAGATATGATGACTTGACTGTATATGTAGAGAACAGACGTTGTACCAAGATGCTTCGCATGTGTGGCTCATTCAGGGTCCGTGCTTCGCCATGTGCCTGGAGGCCATGCAAAGACTCCAGACGCTTGCATGATGTGGAGTAGAAGCACGCGCCTCCATTGCACGCACTGTCGAAGCTGCGTGGCTCTTCGTAATCTAGAACGAGCCCTGCACATGAGCGAAACATTACCCGTTAAGATCGAGACGGGTAGTGTGTCAGACACATATAATTCACCCAGCGTCTCTAGAATGCGGAGAAGCACATATCATGAAGCAGAAGTTGCGAGTTTGATTAAGGAAGGTCGGTATCATGCCTCACCACGGAACTTATACCCTCGTCGATCATCACAAGCAGAAACGAGTGCGTCTACAGCAATTTCATCAAAAAAGCATGATTTTGATGTGAAAAGTACACTGGATTCGCCATCAGTTGCTGCTAAAACGTGGCGTGATCAACATAGCACGCCTCCGAGTTCCGGTGGGCCAGCAGATCTGGGCGATGAATACATCCACCGCAGGACAACGAATCGGCGCGTTCCTTTTAGTTTGCCTGCGAAACCGCATTACATGATACCCAAACGTGATATAAAAACGCACCGCAGCGCGAGTATGAATGCTTTGACAGCACATTTAAGCGACGCGCATCTCAGTTCTCCTGATGCATACATGGCCCAACACCAAGGTGGTCCACCTATACCCCAGTCCAGCACTCAGACTATTTTTCAACAGGACTCATTCAGTTTCAAGTCCCAGCATACGCACAATATCCGGCTGGCCCTGGAACAGTGTCAAAAATTGCGAGAGAGAACGGACGTGGTCCCGAATGCAACCACGGAGCTTGTGGAACAGCTTGAAACAGCAGCACATCTTGCAGATACTTTAAATCAAAAACTGCACAATGTTGCCCATGCGCAACTCAACCAGCGCATGGAAGGTGAAAGGGTGCCCGATGGCCCATATGAAACCATATCAGCGCGCCGGCACGATGCCGAGCTAAGTATGCTTCTCAAATACAGTGACGATCTTGTGCGCAGTTTAACAGACTCTATACTTTTTATGCTTCGTGGTCAACGGAAGCCACAACGATCATCGACTTCGATGTCTTTCATGCATACTTCTCCTCGTCAATGTATTTCACCGCACCATGCCACCCATCGCGCTGCCACGTTTCAATCATCTGATCAAAATTATGCTTCAAAGAATTCATCGCGCAGCTCTCATCAGTATGCATCAGCAATAAGGAGCAATGGAACCAGTCCACACGCATCTATGCATGACGCATCACAGGCTGCCCATTCGAACAGTTTCATGGATTCACTTCACAGCCCCATCTCGCGTTTCGGATCATTTTGGACTGATGGTGCGTCTTCAGCCAAATCCAAAAGTCTCTATGATCTATCATCTGTCATACCAAGGCATCGCCGCTTTAACGAGCGTAGAGATTTAGTGTAAGGTGGAATTCCATTGCATGCTTCGTAAACCGTGGCTGTTGTGGAGCAATCACCTGGGAAATCAAAAGCCCAGCCTTTGTAGTGTCAGCCGTCATCTACCAACAGAAATGGTGGCACATGATTTATCGGATGCATCAATAGGTGGAAGCATTCTACTTGATGGCCAGTATTTCCGTGATGCATATGGTCGTGTCCTACTTCTACGTGGAGTCAATGTAGGAGGAGCAAGCAAATTGTACGTGTCCATCTCTAACATAGAGACCATCTGAACCACGGAACGTGCTCCAAACATATGAGGACCCTGAACATTTGACCTTTGTGAATAGACCGTTCTCCCTTGAAGAGGCTCCTGAACATTGTATGCGTCTTCGCACATGGGGTCTGACGCTGGTGCGTCTGCTCGTAACGTGGGAGGCTCTTTCCCACGAGGGCCCCTGTCCTGAGTACCCCATCGATCAAGCTTACGTCGCCTATTTGCGAAGCCTACTGGGCATTTTTTCGGATTATGGTTTGAAATGTATTATCAATGCACATCAAGATGTTTGGAGCAGACTCTGTGGTGGTAGTGGTGCACCAGGCTGGGTGCGTAATCCGGGCTAACAACAGACATTTAGCGCTGCAAGCTTAAACCGAAATCATCTTGAACCAACAGGAGCAGCACTCGTCCCAGGAGCGGGAGGTATTCGAATGAAAAGTGAGCCTCCTAGAGGTAAGACAGAACCTACGGGACCCTTCAACTGGCCTTCGGGTTACCAGAAGATGGCACCCTGTACTATGAATACTTTGTTTTGGGCCGGCAGTGTTTTTGCACCTCAGCTGTGCTTGCTTCGTGACACTGAAGGAAGAATACTTGATGAAAAAGATGCGATCAACATTCAACACTTTCTTCAGAATGCTTATGTCGAAGCCTACGGCCAGCTGGTAGACGCCTTAGCTTCATGTCCAGCGTTAATTGGTATTGAACTAATGAATGAACCGCATCGAGGATATGTGAATTTGTATTCTTTCAATCGCTGGAATTATTTGACTGACCTGCATATTGGTCATTATCCTTCTGCCTTACAAGGTTTAGCTCTAGGTGATGGTCATTCGCTGATGATACCATTTTATGTCAAAACTTGGCCCGTCCCCTCGCGTTTATCTCATTATACACGCGTCGATCCACAAGGTCTCTCCGCCTGGTACAAGAGTTCAGATTCACAGTCTTTCCCCAATACTCGCAAACAAGACGGTTGTTTGTGGAGAGAACACGGCGTGTGGGACTGGGACGAAAAGAAGCAGAAGCCTATTGTGCTTCAGGCTGACTACTTCCATGTGGATCCCCGTCCGGGCCAACAGCGACGTCCTGTTGAATGGTACAGAGACTTTTATGCGCCATTTGTTCAGAAATTCGATCAACGTGTTCGACGATCGTCTCCCTCTCTATTTCTCTTGGTGGAGCCGATCCCGAACGAATTTATGCCTCGTTGGGGACATTGTAAAGAGCCCCACCCGTGCACAACACAGACAATTTTACCACAGCCTCGGCCCAGTAACTTTGTATACTCACCTCACTTTTACGATTTAAATGTGTTGTTTTTTAAGTCGTACCGCGGTATGAGTGTAAATGTCCAAGGACTGGGCCGAGGTATGTTTTTGTTGTGTGCACTGTACTTCGGCACATGGGGTCTGTTTAGGAACTACTTGCATCAGATCACAACCCTCTGTCGTCGAGGACGTGATACATTGGGCCAAGTACCAATTCTACTTGGTGAAGTCGGTATCCCCTACGATGTAAACGAGTCACTGATCAGGAATCCTGGTGACTATAGCGTGCAAGCCACATTGCTCGATGCATTAATTTCTGCGATGGAAAAAAACTGGGTTTCCTTCACACTTTGGAATTATAATCCTTCTAACACCATCGCTCATGGTGATGAATGGAATATGGAAGATTTTTCCATTATCAATCTAGAACTACCTGCGAAGGATAAGCAAAATACGCATTACGATGAAATCGAGTATCAAGGTGGACGTGCACTTGATGCCATTATTCGTCCGTATGCGTGTAAAGTGGCAGGGATCCCTCAACGTACGTCGTGGAACCGTCGCACGCGCACATTCACCTTCATGTGGCGAGCGATGGATACGACGTCAGAAGATCCGAAAAGTGCGATAACAGAGATTTTCGTACCAAAATACCTGACGCATGGATCTGTTCCAGACATTGTCGTGAAGCATGGCGAATACGAGTTCCACGCATTGAACCAGACCTTGTATGTGAAAACAACGGATGAGCCTGGAGCAATGTACTCGGTTACCATTCGATTTGGAGTCAGAACTAGAGTACAGCCCGTAATTGGCATTGGGCTTGCTGTTTTAGTGCTTCTGTTCGCGCTACTTTCTCATTTGTATATGAAACGAATGACATGACTATAAACAAACATTTTTTCCTAGGTCCCATAGACGTACTTTAGGCGATGGTCGCGGTTCAGGCTCTGACGGTCTTTCTTTAACATAGCTAGGCGATCTAGAACGATTTCGAGATGGTATTGACGCATATTCTGTATGGTCATGATCGCGATGCAATCTTTCGCGAGTGCTTCCTGGCGCAAGGTCCCAACGGCTAATGCGTTGCTGTGGACGCTCCTTTTCGCCCTTGAATCCACCTGCTGATCTTCTTTGATTGTGCGAATCTGCATTACGTATCATGGAAGCGAGAAACCTCTTATTAGTACGCGTAGATGGCTCTCGAGGTCGCGCGAATATCCTTGCCGCGGTAGAGCGCTGGTATTCACGCTGGTATGCCGGGTCTTTCATGCGCGCCTCTTCGATAATCAGTTCAGTTATATAGTCATCTAAAGCATCATCTGATATATGAGCAGGAATACGCGAGTCCCTGATTTCACTTTCTCGCATTGCGACATGCAGAGACCTGCCACGGTCCGAGATGGACCATGCGATGTGGTGGTATATGGTGGAACATAATTCGGCCGACTTAATGTTTTCTCGCTCATTGACACACTGACAAGTTTGCACGATCGTCAGGCACTAGGGGTAGGCTGAGACTATGTCAACCAGTACCAGTGGTGCTAATAATGAAGTGATCGATCGGATTGCTGAAAAATTTCCGCTTACCTTTCCTATACCGTCACCTTTAACACATGAGGACCTAATTCCCTTTGATGACTTGGTATTTGAGCAAGAACTACTCCGAAACCCGGATAACATACGGACATGGATGGATTATATATCTCACGTGGAAGAGACAAACTACCGTAAAAGGCCCATACCAGACCCAGAAATGTCGTCAGACGGCGTAAAGTTGCTTGGATTCTTAAGTGATAAGGCGCTTCGCTTAGCTTTGCAAAGGATTGTTGGCTTATACGAACGCGCATTATCCGTATTCCCCACGTCATATAAATTATGGCGGCGATACTTGAGCGCACGCGCTTTTTTTGTGCTTGGTGAACCACATGATGGATCAGCTGGGCGCCGCCAACGCCTATTACAGACCACAAACCCATCGTTGGAAATGGGTCCTGCTTTGCTTGACATGCGGCGTGAAGAGGAATTACAGGAATATTGGGATTTTGCGCTGGACGGAACACTTGGATGGAAAGAATGGCGTAGTCTCGCTGCTGCATATGAACGCGCGTTACAATGGCTTCCTAACATGCCCCGCATCTGGCTGGATTATCTGACACTCTTTGTACACCCTGCATGTTCTCCCATTTTGTCAAAAACGCATGCTCGACGCACTTTCGACCGAGCATTGCGTACTTTGCCGGGCTCTTTGCACCTCCGTGTCTGGAAGCTATATCTTCGATGGGCTGAGCTCTGCTGTGGTGAGACGGCTCGAGCAGTATGGCGTCGTTATTTGAGCGTTGATCCAAGTCTGTCAGAACAATACTGTACCATGTTACTTGAAATGCCAGACGAACCTTGCTACTCCGATGGATCGAAAAATGCTTTGCAATCTTCTTCAAAAAGTGATGACGAGGACGAGGACGATGATACGTTGAGTCCTGCCAAAAAGAGTCGAGTTCTTGAAGCAGCAAAACTGATGCTGAGTCTAGCAAGAAAGGCTTGGCATGGTGAATATTCGAGCCCGAATGGAAAGAGCTCTTATCATCTCATACTTGACTGGCTTGAGTTGGTTGAGCGGTTTCCGGAGGCGATTGGCTTGTCTTTACAAGAGGAAAAGGCGCTACCTCGCTACGATTCGGAAGAAGCTGTTACTAAGTATGATATCAATGTGCTTGATTCTTCCCGCTTGCCCATTCGTCAAATTGTAGAATGTGACGGGCTGGCTCGGTTTCCTGACCAAGCAGGACGACTGTGGGCGGGTTTGGCCACGTACTACATCAAAAGAGGAGATTTGGATACAGCTTGGAATATCTTTGAAGAGGGCATGAAAAAGGTGTTGACTGTGCGTGACTTTACGCAGATATTTGATGCATACGCTGAATCAAGCGAGAATGTAATTAGCTTTATGATGGAAGATCTGGAAAATGACGACGAGGATGAAAATGCGCCGCCGAAAGAAGATCAAGAAGCCGAAATTGATCAGCGCATGTTAGAATTTGAGAAACTAATGGAGCGTCGGCCCTTTTTGGTCAATGATGTTATGCTTCGCAGAAATCAGGATGATGTACAAGAATGGGAAAAACGTGTGGTATTGTGGGGTGAAAATGATGAAGAAATTATTGCGACCTACAAAAAGGCTCTGGAGATTATCAACCCTCGTAAAGCTACAGCCAATTTACATCGGCTTTACATCCATTTTGCTGAATTTTATGAGGACGGTGGAAGCCAGGGTCGCAAACAGCCTGGATCTATGGAACGAGATGTCACGTCTGCTCGACAAATATTTGAACGCGCCATTAAAGTTCCTTACAAGCGTGTAGATGATCTCGCTGAAGTATGGTGCTCATGGGCAGAAATGGAACTCCGTAATGGCAACTATAATGAAGCACTGCGAGTAATGGCACGGGCTACAAGCTCGCCAAGCAGTCAGAGTAAAATTCAAAACGTCTCATATTATGACGACTCTCTCTCGCCACAGACGAGATTGTTTAAGAGCCTCAAACTCTGGTCATTTTACACTGATTTGGAAGAGGCTATAGGCACGCTTGAAAGTGCCAAACATGCGTTTGATCGGATTCTCGAACTCAAGATTGCTAATGCTCAGACCATCATTAATTTTGCTCAGTTTCTCGAAGAGCAGCACTATTATGAGGATGCTTTTAGGGTTTATGAACGTGGCGTAGAACTGTTCACTTACCCGGTCGCATTTGAATTGTGGAATGTGTATTTGAGCAAGTTCGTTGCACGCTATGGTGGAAGCAAGCTCGAACGCGCCCGCGATATGTTTGAGCAGGCTTTGGACAAATGTCCAGCTAACCTTTGTAAGCCATTATACCTCAAGTATGGCGAGCTTGAAGAAAAGTATGGACTCGTGCGAAAGGCCATGAGTATTTATGAGCGTGCCGCGCATTCTGTTTCTGAAAAAGATCGGTACGAAATGTTCTTGTTCTACATTGCCAAAGCGGCAGCAAACTATGGCTTGGTGGCTTCGCGACCTATCTACGAAGCTGCCATTGAGATATTGCCAGACCGCGATGCAGTTTCGATGTGCTTGCGTTTTGCTGTCCTCGAAAGTAAGCTGGGTGAAATGGATAGGGCCAGGGCTATTTACGCGCACGCATCGCAATTTTGTAACCCCAAGACACAAACGGAGTTCTGGAAGGTATGGAACAACTTTGAGATTCAAAATGGCACAGAAGATACATTCCGTGAGATGCTCCGCATTAAGCGCTCAGTACAAGCTCAGTATAACACCGATATGGCTAATGTTGCGTCATCTGTGATGGCATCTGCTCTATCAAGCGCTAATGCAGCGCCTGATGATGCCACAAGTAAGGTTACACCTTCTGATCCGATGGCCATGGTTGAAGCACGAAACGCCAGTGCCAAAGCAGCAAGACCTTCTGCACCTGCCTTTGTCGCCGCATCAAATCTATCACGATCCTCAACTGAAACTCAGAACAATACTGAGAAAGTAGGAGGTGACGATGATGACGAACTTCTGTAGCAGATTTTGTACTAACTACATGGATATCTATGCAAGCATGTTGCATTACTGCTCAAGCCTTTGGTAAAACAGCAAATAGGCCTGGCCCATGTCCAATTTGTTTTCAAGTGCCGAAGAGACGACCTGTTCAGCAGGTATAGGTGAAACGCAGGTATCGTCAATGTGGATCCATCCTGAATTGTCTTGACGCCGTACGGCCACAGTATAATGGCCACCGGTGGCAAGACGTCCATGGTGATATACTACGCCAAATAAAGCGTATTTGTTAAAAGCCGACACACGACGACACGGTTGACTCAATATATCTTGTGGAAGATCCAGCGTCATACCAAAGCGTATAGGTTTGGTGCTTTTTTGTACGCCATATGTTCCGTCAAACACGAACCGCTTGAGATGGAGAACAAGGACTGGAGGTAAAGCTTCAATGCAAACTTGCTTTGTTGCATCCACAGGTGCATTACGTTGATGTGACCACACGCCAGAAATGATCTCGGGTTCCGTTATTTGTCTCAAGGCGTCTTCGATTGTGTGTATATGTAGTGGTTGAATATCAAGTGGGAGTGATCGGTAGGGCTCAAGCATAATGCTAGTTTTAGTACCAGGACAAGAAAGCGTGCTGCGTAGTTTTCCATCGAACATTCGGGTTATAGGCGACTCGCTGTCTGTGTTGCCACTAGTTCGAGTCAGGCTCGTTTTACCCTTCTGGCCAACTTCTAGCCATTCATTTTGATCAGGGCTTTGCGGGCGCTGTACTTCCCTGGCATCAATTTCATCATCACTTGAATCATCATTTATCGAGGGCGGTGGGTAGGCCGCATATGGATCTTTGGAAGCCACAGGCTCCAAAGCTGTAGAGTGTTTTTGCGTCGATTGTTTCTTTTTCACTGTGCGACGATACACAAGGTCAACTTCTTCATGAAGAGTGTTCAGAATCAAACTAAAAAACTCTTCTGCATCCTCTTGGTGTCCAAGCTGAAAAAGGTCGAATCGTCTGTGTAATCGCAAAGCATCGTATATATAATCGGGTGTGATGGGATCCAAGTCATTATTCAACATGTTGTTTTGATTTGTTGGCACAGGTATTTCTGAATAAAATTGGAATATGGCTTCCAAAAGTGGCGTTGAGTTGGTAAGATCCTGGGGCACCAAAGCGTTTAGTTGCGTAAGAAAAGAGTAGAGAGGCCGACAGTATACAAGCATCTGGAGAATAACACTGGCAAAACAAGAATTTCCTTGGTTCACTAATCCCACCGGCATTGTCAACGGAGCTCGATTAAACTCATGCGCTTTTTCAAACAATTGTTCGATGGTTAGTGAAGAACGTGGGGAACTCCATATGTTTGGCTTATATTGTCGCGTGGGAGTGGACGGATGAGATACAGATGATTCGGAGGACGGTGCATGGATGGTGATGCCTGGAGAATGCAATTTCAGTGCAGACTTCCCTTTATTCTGAACAGGAGAAGCTGCATGCTGGGCCCATGACCGAGGTTGAACCCAAGCCAACGTAGTTGGCCGCTGAGGCGAGAGGTCAGAAGGCATCAAAAATTGAATGGGATAATGACTTGTTGCTTGTGTACGGGTATCATTCATTGGTACACCATGCTTTCTAGCATCCAGAAAAGCTCTCTCACTTAGTTCGATGCAAGTACTAATTGCACTAGTCGATACGAGGAAAGGTGCCTCCTTCCAAACAATTCCTGCGGTGCTGCGACGAGAAGACGCCATTATGCGCCCCCGCCTCACAGGAACAAATTGAACATTATGATTTGTAGTGAAAGCTTGATTACATTCAAAACAGAGATCTGTGTAATGTTCAGGACCGCTGTAATGATTAGCCGCGCTCACGTCCATGAACGAGAAACAGTGCGTGGTTAAAACAAAACAATAAGTGGAGCGCAGGATGCATACGTTCGCAGACTCGTGGCAACTATGAAATAAATCGCGTCTATGTAATATATCAACATCATGCAATGCCTAATTCGAAAAGACCATGCCACGCATGGAAAGACGAGAAGGTATCGAAACTTGAATGAATATTGGTAACAAAATTGTCAGAAAAGTGCAAATCACTCAATTATCATCACTGGTGGAGCTGGTTGTGATAGTCGGCGGAATCAAGTGTAAAGGATTGATTTCTTTCTCGTTCGAAGGAGCAGAGTGCGTTGGTAAGACAACATCACAATCGGGATTCAAATACTCATCGCTAGAAAGAGAGGAAAAGCGTGCTGGATAAGCGTCAGCGAAGTCCGAGAAACCTTCTCGTTGAGTACTGGGGTAGACTGGCAGTTCAGGTTCACCCTTCAAAATACCTGCTCCGATTGACGGGGGTGCATAATCCAGAGGCCCTACACCATTTCCAAGCGGTGTAACAGGAGATGAGTGAGCTCCTTGGCTCAGAGGCGAATGTGGACGATGCAGCGGAGAGCGCGAGCGATTCATGCTGGACGATGAGCTCCCCTGTAGTCCTGCACATTCCAACGCTTCAATGTCCGCACTGCGCGGACGTATGATATACGGTACAGGTGAGGCATCGACAGGATAAGCAAACAAGTTTTGCGAATTTAAAGGAGAACCAAAGTTGCTAAAACCATCGAATCGTGGAGCAGGAGAAAGGGAATATACGTCATGCAAACTGCCATTCGACCTGCAAGGCATTGAGTTGTTAGACGATGGTGGCACTAGTCCAGAAAATGAGTTGGGACTTTCAGTTCTTTGAATGTCTGGTTGCAACGTGTGCCGACGCATATCAGGAACAGATTTCTTCGTCGACAAAGTGCCACGTGGAGACAGACGATCCGTTACGAACACGGAAGGGAAATCCCTGATATTTGTGCCCTGAGGTAGTGAACCAGATTTTGATACCATGACATAGCAATCATCACCGCTGCCGACAGTGGAGTGGTGTAATCCGAGCTTCTCAGACACCAAGTGTACCACTCGACGTTCGGCCGATGTGAAAGACTTGGAGAAAGTTAATTCATCGCGCATGCGATCGTCCTTGAAAAGGAGAACTCGTGAGTAGATCTCAAGGGTGAACGCGTCATTTAGGTCAAGAGAAAAATCATGACAGTCTCCTTGGGGTGATCGCGAGATGAAAGAAGGCTTACTGACCTCAGGTGTGAGCTTTTGATGATTATTTTTTATGGGTTGTCCTGATGTCACAATAGCAGCGGATCCTGGGTTCAAAGTATTGAGACTGCTAAAAGGAGAGTGTTCCGATGGCAGGCATTTGCCATCTCGTTTCCAATCTCTTTCAGTCGCTTGGGGAATATTAAGACGTTTCAAGGCTTTCTCTTTTTCAATTCGCTCTTTTTCACCAGCACGAAGCACCTTTTTGTATTCTACTCGCAGCTTCCGGCCACTAACCTCTAAACCATTCAATGCAGCAACAACTTCATTGGCTTCTGATGGTGAATGAAAGTTTGCAAAGGCAAGACCTCGAAAGATTCCCTGATCGAAATGATAATTAAATGCGTAAGGTACAGGAATACCCATGTCCCTGATAAGATGCAGGAGTTGCTCACGTTTAATATTAAAAGGTATGTTTTTAATCACAATGGCAGTGGGAATGATGTCAGCTTCGCCAGATGGAGACGTCGTTGAAGCCGTTGGTGCGTTATTTCCAAATCTCAAAGGTGCAGGAGTGGGAGGAACGGTGGGTGAAAGAACAGTATTGTTACCTGGAGAAGCAGATCGATCAGTCGAGATTGACATAGTCGTGCCAGGTTGCGGAGGAAGACCCCAAGGGCCCGTATAAAAGGAAGGTGGGGGTCGTTGGGCACCAGAAGCATTCAGGAGTCCGGGAGAGCTGAAAACGCTGTTACCTGGTAAGTTCGCCGGTGTTGACACCAAAGACACACCGCCAAAGCCTGGGTCACTGGGGCGTTTTTGTGGGTAAAGTGGCTCATTCGCATCCGAAACTGATTCATTTAATAATAAGTTAGGAAAGCGTGAAGGATTGCTGCTTTTGTCTTTCCCATTGACAAATGGAAATGGATAAAGAGCTGGCGGCGGATCCAGAGGTGTTGCCGTATAGGTAGATGGTATGTCACCCTCACTCTTGCCCCTCACTTGCTTTGCAGCGGGGACATCAGCCCTAATTGAAAGCGTATCGAGCGCGTGTGATAAACCTTCGTCAGACATAATATAGAGGACAGGCTTTTCACACTTCGAAGGACTGGGCTAATTTAAGCCATGCACTGTTGAAACAAAAGTAGTAAAAGATTGGGTAGTCTCTGGAGGAAAGACGTGGACCTTTCGATATATGTACAATTCCACTAATGTAGGTGAAGGGTGCAAAAGGCACTGAGAATTCAATGTGTCCAGAAAAAAAACGGCGCCCTTGTTAGAGTAGAAGGGCACGGATTTCCTGGCAAATTGCGATACAAGAAAAAATCGCGTGCCAACTAATAATAAGCCCAGACTCCGTGCTCATGCCTATACAGTAAGGATGACTAATTAGAATTAAACGGCCAAGACTTGATGTTTTTGATATGAAAGAATTATCATGAGTGGTCGTGTTCAAAGACGAGTACGAAATTTGCACCTTCGGGTAGCATACGAAAAAATTGGAACGATACAGAGATTAGCATGGTCCCTGCAGTAAGGATGACAATCATGATCAGAGAAGAGTGTCTCTTATGAGACAATTATGTTTTGCATTTTTAATATTCATAATTTATGGACATGAAGAGGATTGTACGTGTATATCGCAAGTTACTTTGTACAGTAGCATCAACTGTGTCGAGTCTATCCGAACATATGAACGGTGCCATCTGCACCCGCCGTTGCAATAAAAGGTAAAGTTGGATGATATAGAGAAGTGAGTACGCCCTTGCCATGCTTTATTTGATGCGCTGAGACTTCTTGAAAGCACACTGCCGTATAGGTCTGCTTGGCAGCGTCGGAAGCCATCTGTTCGCTCTCATTGGATTTCACCAAGTCCCAAAACCGGACTTTCCCATCAGAGCTACCACTCACCAGTGTGAGTCCAGACGGATCAATGTCAAGGCAAACGACGCCATTTTCGTGGGCGTGTAAGGATAACATGCACGCACTCGAATTAATATCGTGCATGTGTATATATTGGTCTTGATGGGCAGTTGCGACCAGCGGTAAAGTCGGATGACCAACAACAGCATTGATCGGTAATGAAGAAGATGGACTAGCAAAATGCTTTAATTCACGTCCAGATGTTAGATCGAATAATTTTAGAACGCCGTTAGAGAATGATACGGCACATATCCTCAAATCTGCCGGACATGAGGATACAGAAGTCGGAAGGGGTAAGGATGCCATAGATGGGCGCTCCATTTTTACTTCGGCATCTGGATCGGTTCCATAGTAATCCCAACTAAGGAAAAGGGCAGGCGTTGATGCATCTTCCGTGAGCCACAGCTTTACGGTTCCGTCGGCACATACCGTGGCCAGTAGTGCATCCTCTTTTCCATTCAGAGCGAATAATGACATGTCGTGGACAGCGTGAGTATTTTTGGTAAAGACAGAGCTTTGAAGAGAATCCAAAATGGGGTCATCTTTCATGGGTGTTTCCTCAGGCAACGTCCATTGGCGTATGGTTGCATCGAGACTGCCACTGAAAAGTTTATTAAGCTTCTTTGAGTACACTAAGCACCTTACACCTGCTTCATGACCACGTAATGTCGTGAGAAGTTTGGCATTGGCACCCTCTGTGGTATTGTTGAGTGCTTCAGGTGATGAAAGGCGCCAATATTTGATAGTGCAATCATCAGAAGCTGTGAAAAACCCGAGACCTGAAGAGTCGTATGCCAAAGAATTGATAGAGTCAAAATGAGCGTCGATCGTGCCCCTTGAGTTCCAGAGTTGTACATCGGGTACATTCGCTAAGTTTTGTGATGTCAAATTTCTCTCAGAAACACTGAAGGAGGTTGGATTTGCCTCTTGCGTTGCCAGAGCAGATTTAGATTCTGGTGCGTTCTTTTCAGGAAAGGGCCGAGACGCTTGCTTTACCTCCAGCTCGTCATGAGCAGATGTGTCCTGTACGGGTACAGAGCCTTTAACCATATTTCCGTCATTTTGAATTTCCGGAAAAGGTTCATCGGGTACAATAAACATAGGACGAGGCACCTGAGATGCCTGGCCTCCTAACTCAGAAGAGTTGGTCTGATTCATTATCGGGTTGAGTGTGATGTTGCTTGTGAGATATGCGATCTCCTGAAGACATTGCTGAAGATATGCCCGACTTTTGGCGCGTCCCTTCGCATCCTTCATGCCTATAGGTAGTTTGACACCGTTACTTTGAAATTGTAGCTGCTTATTCATGTCGTGTCCATCATCATTTAATGAAGCGTTTCCACCACCGACAGAAAAGCGATCATTGGAGTTCCTAACTGTGGCCGAATTCGAGCCAGAATTATTTTGGCTGTTTCTTATACGCTCCTGCCGAAGAGCAAATTCGAGCATCTTGATACGGCGGAGTAAATCAGTCTTGAGATTATCAACACTTCGACGTTCACCTTCCAAGAGAGCAATACGGGCACGAAGTTCGGCGCGCTCAATGTTCCATGAATTTCGCTCGTGTTCATAGCGACGCCATTCACTCTGAAGAAAATGGAGCACTCCGGAAAGACTATAGTCTGGGACGCTGCCACGAGAAGCATCGTGTCCATTCGATCCAGCAGACCCGTTTCCTGGTGTTGCTCCACTGGCAGAGTAGCTCGCCATATTCTTTCGGAGAAATCTGGCGAACTTGGAGAGTCTCGCTTTGATAAACTAGCGAGTGGTCGAGGGCCGCCGCCAATCTCGACTTATGTTACGGCAAGTCGTCCGAGAAGCAGCTGACCAACGGCGCTCGTAAATGAAGGCGTGTATTATGTGGAGGTTTTTACTCTACTACGTCGGCCCAGCATCGCGGCACGGTGAGTTGTTCGACAAAGTCATGGCCGCACGAAGCACCGTACGTAAACGATGAAAACTAATTCTGTGACAGGAACATGCTGATATTTTTGGCGTAGATTCAGACGAAGAAATCGAAAATGAAGTGACACAGCCCGTGGTTGAGAGCACTCAAAATGCTGAACCAGCGACGGAAATCAATGACGAAAGCGGTGAAGATCATCTGCCCCATATTCCGCGCCGCGAAGTCACTGAAGATATGATTGATCCGGAGCCAAAGCGTCAAAAAAAGAAGCACAGTGAGCCAGCGCAAGATGATACTGAGGGTCGTAATGATGAGACGAATAAAGATGAAGAGGAGCCTTTAAGTGGGAAAGCGCAGATCCGTGCACAAGTGGAAGCGCGCATTGAGGCAGCGCTCAATTCAAACAAGAGAAGAAATACTCGTCGACGCAAAACGGGTGATGATGATCTTGAGTTGATGGCTGATGAAGAAGTGTCTGCTTTACGAGCCGAAATGTTGGCTGCGGCGGACGAGGACGAAGAAGCGAATCGCTTCAGGCAGCCAGCCACCGCAAAGCTTCGTCTACTTCCGCGTGTGGTAAGTACGTTACAAAAAACGCACTTGCAACAAGCCATTATGGACAACAACTTGCTCGAGGGCGTCAAGCGATGGCTGGAGCCATTGCCTGACCGTAGCTTGCCTGCTTTGAATATCCAAAAGGAACTATTTGGGGTACTGGAAAACATGTCCATCGATACAATCAGCTTGAAGATGAGTGGACTTGGCCGTGTGGTAGTATTTTACACATTATGCAAGCGTGTCGAACCTTCTATTCATCGGGTGGCCGAGCATCTTGTTGAAGTATGGACACGACCGGTTCTAAAGCGCTCGGCATCGTACCGTGATCGGCAAGTGGCGCAAGCAGAATGGCACCAGAACTCGCCACATAATCCCTCGAGCCAACTCCATGAATCGGCGTTTGCGACGGACAAAAATCGCCGTCATGTGGGCATCCCTCAGTCAGTCACCACTGGATTCCAGGTGGCACCTCGTAATCGTGGGTCGGGCGGCGCGAATGAACACGAGTACCAATCGCGCCTGGCATACAACCAGCGACTGAATCGGTTCAAGTCGAGGCTGAAAGAGGCCAGGCAATGATTCTACGGCAACGTACACTGTCTTCCCCCTGTTTTCCCCCTCCCTCGTTAGCATGAAGACATAATAGATGTGTAGGTCTCATATGACTTTTTTGATCTGTCGCTACACTAGCAACAAAAAGTAGGCTGGACTTGAACGCAGTGTTCAAGTCCAAATCATACACTATAACCGAATAGGGTCATGAGCGACGATGACACTCGACAAAGTATCAAAGGGTAAAACCTCAAGAGGAGGGAATGATGAATGATACATTTATTCCTCCTCTTCACCACCCTCCTCTTCGCCACCCGCAGCAGCATTGGCAGAAGCCATGCGCTTACGCTTGACGCGGCCAGGGCGCGCACCAGCGTAAGGCGAGTTAAGAGCAAAGTCAATGTGCTTCTGAGACTCGAGACGAACAATGAACGAGGGCGAGGTGACGATCTGCTTGCCCACGCGAATGTGACGCTGCGTGATGAGCACACGAGCGTGGTGAATGCTGCGAGCGAGACCGCTCTTGTACACTTGCGTCTGAAGACGGCGCTCCAAAAAGTCCTCGATCTGCAGGGCCAGCACATAATCAAGCTTCATGCGCGACTCGTCCAGCACACCAATGCGAATCAGACGACGGATGATAGCGTTACCCTCGAAAAGACGCTTAGGGTCCTTCTCGTCGAGCTTGAGAAGCTCACGAGCAGCACGACGGATCTTGGACAGCGTCAGAGCGATGCGCCAGATCTCCTTCTTATTCTTGAGACCGTACTCGCCAGCCAGCTTCAGCTCAGCATCCAGACGAGGAGACTCGAAGGGACGACGAGGAACCTTGTACGTCTTGCTGTGGTTGCGAGGAGCACCCTTGCAGTGGCGGGTCGCGGTCGGCATGTTAGTGAAGCGTTACAGTAGAAACAGCGCGACTTGAGCCTCGTCTTTCCCACTCGTCTTCTTCCCTGCGGCGGCATCCACTGTGGTCACCCGGCCGAAAATATAATCACGTGATTCAAATGTAGTTTCAAGGCGTTCGCACCCTTGCGGCAGGTGACCTACAGCAGCGAGGGACGTAGCAAGCGAGGCAAACATTCGTGCAGACTGTCCTTCTAACACGAACTCGTCAAGATGCCTCACAGTTATGGTTACAGGGCGCGTACTCGGCACATGTTTGCCAAGAAGTTCCGCAAGCACGGACAGGTTCAGCTGAGCCGTTTCCTTCGTCCGTACCATGCTGGTGATATTGTGGACATTGTGGCTGACTCGGGCGAGCAGAAAGGTATGCACCACAAGTACTACCAGGGCCGTACGGGTGTTGTTTACGGTGTGTTCCCCCGCGCTGTCGGTGTCATTGTGTACAAGACGGTAGGCAACCGTAAGATTGAGAAGCGTGTGAGCATCCGTGTTGACCACGTACGTCACTCCAAGTGCCGTGACAACTTTGTCAACCGTGTCAAGGCGAACGCTGCTGCTAAGCATGCTGCCAAGGAGAAGGGCGAGCACGTTAACCTCAAGCGCCAGCCGGCCCAGCCTCGCGAGGCGCACACGATTCAGGTGGCGCAGAACAAGCCCGTGACGCTCGCGCCCCAGCCATACGACACTTTGATCTAAACAAGAATGTCCGAGTGGCATGGCATGGATCAGTTCAAGAAAGCCTATGCATACGCCATGGCAGTTTTGTGTTCGTGGCATCTGTGTTCTTGTGATGGCCTTACGGGCCCACAGTGTACTATTCAGCGTGCTCATAGAGCGTTGAGTATGAAAAATAAAAATGATATTGCACATATTAGGAAGCAGAGAACAGTTCGCATGAGCGCGGAGTGCCGATAGCTACGACCTTGGCGCCATATGTGAATGGATCACGATCAAAGGCCACGAAATTAGCGACATCCGAAGGAACATGCAGATGAAGCATGCGTTCTAGGTTGGTCGTGACGAGAGCTAAGATGGTTGTAGCATCGGATACGTGCGCTTCTTGAGCGGCCCAAGCCGTCTCCCATAGCAGATTGGCAGCTTCCCATGCTTCCTGTATCCGGACGCCCACCTCTACGCCATGTCGGAGCAGCACGCCCAGCTCTGTGTCGGCTGTCAAAGGCGGGCCTTCCTTACGACCACGCTGCTCCCATCCATACTCCCACACCTTGGCAGGGACAATAACGGGAATATGCGCCTCAGCCAAATCCTTCGCCACATCGTGTAGAGCTCCCGCTGAGTCGATGATCAGATGCACTTCAGGAAAAGCGCGCTTGAGCAGGATGAGCTTAGCTACCGTGTCTTGGGCATTTGTCTTGACGACCAAAGGCCATTCGCCACGGGATACGCGGTGCCACTCAACATTCCCAGGTGGCGGATTGCGTAGCAAAGAGCGAAGAAGAGCCAGTTGCGTCGCAAGAGAGGGTTCACGATCGTCGATGGGATACGCTAGACGCACATGCAAAGCCACTTCGGACGTACGCACGCTGTGTGCATCAAGCACAGTACGAGCACCAGTATCGAAATGGGTCGATACGCCACCAAACATGCCGATTGTGGCAGGCACATTGACGGCTGTCGTTACTCCCGAGGCATGAGCACGACGCAGCGCATGGCCACCGAATATAAGACCGTCTTCGGCACGGGGCACTAGGCGCTTCGTATCCAAGTAAAGATGACGAGTCAGCAAAGAGGGATCTTGGCCATTAGAGGCACTTGATTCACTTGGGACATCGGAGAGGCCTAGGGTACTTCCGTACGAAGTCAGGCCAGGCAACACAGTGCCACCGTGTAAGTGGACGCTTAATGCATGAGGTGGGACCTGATCATGGCATACGTGATAGGCATCCACACATGTAACGCGCCCATTGACATACACAAGTGTGCCGTCTGAAACAAGATTTAGAACGTGGATTGAATCGTTGGCTCGCTGGAACACACGTGAAACATTCCGGAGCACCACTGCGGAAGCTTCGAATATAGGTTCAGGAAATGCACGAGCACGTTCCGATGCAATGGCATCGCTTTCATTGCGCACGCGCTGAAACTCGTGAGAGTAGTCAGCAGACGGCGGCGCGTCTCTTGTCTTGAGTGCTTCCCCACCAGAAGCATACACTTTGCCAAATTGAGATACGCCATCGACGTACACCGCCACAGGCGTCGCTCCTAGTTGCAGCGGATGGCGGTCCCATAGCACTAAGTCTGCATCATATCCACGTGCTATACGCCCAATACGATGATCCAGACCCAACACACGGGCAGGATGTGATGTGACACTCTTCAATGCCTCGAGTTCATCCAGTCCAAAGTGATGTGCCTGGGCGGCCTGGTTAACTAAACGCCGCGAATCCGTCACAGGATGATCACTTTTGAATATAGGCGTGATATTGTGGGATTGGAGTAATTCCGCCAAAAAAGGCGTGCCGAAGTAAGACTCATATTTGTAATAGGCATTTGTCGAAAAGATGGCTGCAGCCGGCGGGCTGCCCGGTGCAGCATGCAGGGTAGATGGTACAAGGTACGTTTCATGAGCATGGTGAAAAGCAGCAATGGAGAAAGCAAATTCGTTAGCATGTCGCACTAGGGCATCAAGATCGTTCATGGCGTAACAATGCGTATGAACCTTGGTGCGGCCACGCAGTACATCGACTAGTATATCTAGCTCGAGATCATTTGGAAAATGAGACTCTTCGGGCGGCGCATGATTCAATAAGCCGTCATCTAAACGCTGGCAAAAATCGTCTTGTTTTTCGCGCAGCTTTGCTGCACGTTCAAAAGTCGAGCGAAAATTCCACGCCTCATCAGGTCTGACCAAGCCATACTGAAGTGCATTCTCGCCGCATGCCATCTTTATCTGCCTGAATGACGTACTTCCATCAGGACGCCTCATGCCTGAAGCAGCTGAGTAGAGTCCATCGCGTCCATGATCCGCCTCGCCTAGGATGGTGAGGGCGCGTGGGGGATCAATCAGACGTGATGAAGGTGGACGCCCGTGCAAATCACCAAGTTTGATAGGATATGCATGTCCCCCGATATTGTTTAGCGAGCCAGGGAGGACTAAGGCAGACGTGACGCCACCGGCAAGCGTGGTTCGTAATGAGGTGTCATGCTCATTCAATCCATCCACACTACGAACCATAGGACGCACAGGACTCAAATTTGAATTGATATCAGAATGTGTGGGAAGATCTGGCATACCCTGCACACCCAGGTGTGTATGCATGTCGATAATACCTGGCGTCAGCCATCGGCCCCATGCCTCTACCTCGACGGCATCAGGTGGCGCAGCCATTTGCGCCATAGTTGACTCCAGCGAGACAATCAGGCCTTGATTGACAAATACATCCTTTCCAACAAACGTGTTGTGACCGTCGAACACAGTCGCATTGCGTATCACCGTGGCCCGTGTGCCGAGGGCGAAACGGTCATTTTGAGTGCGCTCGGAGAAATGAGGCGGGGGTCCCGCCGGTGCTCTGGAGAAGTGGCACTGTTGGTGAGCCTCTTTGAGATGGGGTGGCGGAAAACGCGCAGAAAATGTTTGCCGAAGGTGCGCAGAGAGGGAATGTATGGGATTCACGGTGAAAGAAGCCATCATGAGAAGCACAAGAACAATAAGCCCATTGTGCCAAAGCGAGTAGCCTCTGCGCCCATTCATCAAACTCTTTTCACACATCGAGCAGCTCATTGTTGCGACGAAAAGTGAGCGGGCCGCACACCAGTGACAGAGCTATACATGCGGGGCGAATCTCGACGGCCTGCGCAGACAGAGTGGATGTGGAGGCTATAAGCTTACGTGCCTGCTACGCCTCCGACACATGGAGGTTGTCCGTACGCGTGGTCAGGTCATCCGTGGACTGAGGTGATGGCCTTGCGTTGTCACACAAGTGAGAGAGAAGCATTTGTACTACTTCCTCGCGATCAGTCATTTGTGCCTCTGACATAGGACCACGGCCCGCCTTATTCCGTACATCCCATAGTGCGCGCTCGCTCTGCATTTCATCGTGGTGCGCAAGCTCGGCTTTGCGTGCATCCTCAGACTCGTCTTTTTCTTCTTGATTTTTTTCCGCATGGCGTTGATGTTCCCGCTGGTCTTCTTCTGCACGCAGACGCTTGGCCGTTACTTCGTCTTGCATCTCGAGGGCCTCGATACGATCGACTAGCGCCTCTGCCACATTTAAATGACCATTAAAGGCGGCCCAGTGAAGCGGTGTATTCCCAGATTCATTTTGCAAGAGCAGAATCTCCAGATTCGCTTGCGGAAGCACTTGACGCACGAACTCCAGATGACCATTCGCCGCTGCATAATGCAACGCCGTGTTGCCCGAATCATTTGAAGAAGCAAGCGCAGCAGTCACATCGAGCTCCTTTTTGAGAATATTCCAGACTTCAAGATCGCCCGTGCGGGCAGCCCACAGGACATCATCTACCTGTGTGTCCGTCAAACTCATGTCCCACGAGCAGCGCTTGACTCCGGTGGATGGAAGGGCTTGGGTCATGCGTCCCAAAAAGTATTCAGCATGACTAAATAAAAAGTTATGGTCGGGTGCGTTTTGGTGCCTTGCGCTTGCGGCTGATTGGGGTTTCAATACGATCAACTCACATCGTACCTGTCCAAAGACCCATTGCAGTACAGGAGCTATCGCTGCTAGTATCCTGTAGTGCGTTGTCCTGGAATAGGTTGTATGGACATGTCTGCATCTGGTACGGAGAAAGTTGAAATTCATCGCACTCCCCCTGAGCCAACCGAGCAAGCCACGTCACCTTTGACGTCGGATGCGGAAACAGAACCTCTTTCCATGGACGAAGAAGATGGTATGAATGTGCAAAAAAGTGCAGAAGATCATGTATCAATGCCTCAGAAGGAGCTCCATATGGAGTCCTCCGCGACATCCGAGCAGCCAGCGGGTCAGTTGGGCGACGAGAGTGACTTGACAGACGAGTCCGACCAAGCCAAGCCAAATCCTGAGTCCATTGAACATGAGCCTGTGAAAGAAGATGAAGATTCGTCTCTCTCAGAAGACGTTGGTGATCATACCCTGAAGTCTGGCGGTAATGAGGCGGAGTCACAACACAGCGCTTTAGATGGTCTTGCTGTCTTGGCGGCATCGGAGACGGAGGGTGAGAAACATGAAGAGGTCGACACGATTGCTCCTCCATCATCCGTGTTCACGCCGGAAGCCTCGCAGGACGAGGCAACAGAGGACATGGAAGCAGATGACGAAGGAGAAGAGGACGACGAGGAAGAGCCCATACCAAATAAAGGAGCACGTAAAGAGCCATCTCTGCACCGTGCCGTCATGGCTGCTGTCGGAAAGCGTCGTGCAGCAGCCACGGGTGGTGCACCGAGTCTGCTCGTGCAGCCCGATGCAGATGCCTCGAATCCGCCATCAGCAAGCACGAGCCGACAGGGCAGTCCCGTGGAAGACGTGCAGACCAAGGAAGAGACACCGGCAGAAGAAGAGTCCGCTGAGACGGGTTGGCAGGCTACGGAGGCTGCTGAGAACGAAGATGAGGCCTCCGATCATCGCCAAGAAGCACTCGAGCAACTGACGCGCATTGAGTTGGGCTTTGTTATGCTGCGACAGCGACTTTATGCAGAACGCGTAGAGGAGTTGGAACGCGAGGCAAACATGATCCATCAGGGCACGCATCCAGAAATTCAAATGCTACATACCCTTATTGATCTGCGCAAGGAAAAGCGACTCAGGTACCTGGGTATGTGGCTGCAGTGCCGCCTTCGTGAACATGAACGGCGGGCGCAGGCGGAGGAAAAGATTGCATGGGTCAACTGGCGCGACCGTGCAGCATCGTTGCGACGCGATATGATGGGTGAGATGGACCGCAAGCGACGCAAGCTGGAGCGCGAAAAGCGCATGCTCGATGCGCCGCAACCCATGCGGAGATATCAGCCATTCGAAGCTGAATTTGCGCACAAACCACCTTCTTATTCGCGGTGGACACGGCAGAGGCCTGACCAGTACTTGCCCTATGGTGCCTCACTGCGAGACCCACGCAGCTTTGTGGCCTTCCCGGACGTTCGCGGCCTAGAAGAGTACGACGTGTGGATGGACATGGAGCAGATGGGCATTCGTCCTGTGCCCATGCCGCCGCCCACGTACTTGCGACCTGATGACATGCCCCCACATGAGATGTACGCTGCGCCATCGTACGCGGGCGGCGTACCTGGCAGCGAGCCTATGGGATACTATGGACCACCCGAGGCGGGTCCGCCGTACGTCGAGCATTCACGGCCTTTGCCGCCGGTAGCCGCGCCATACGAGGGCATGTACGTCGAGCCGATGGAAATGTCATCGCATCCTGCAGATCCTGAAGGGGCACCGCCAGCGACCGCACCCCCACTGCCCCCGTCGCGAGGACTCCCAGCCCAGCTCGGACAGCCGCCGTCTGCTGCAGGTCGACCGCCATTTGCGGCCGAGCAGCCGATGAGCATACCCATATCGCATGTGGTACGTGCATAATACATATGATACACTAAGGGAGCGGTTCGCTACTGCTAGAGAGGCGATTCAAATGCAGATAGACATCTGTGCCGTAGCCTTCCATCGAGATAAGCTTAAGGTCGCCGCCAAAGTAGCGGGCGTACAAACGCGCGAGCGGAAGGCCGTAGCCGAAGCCAGCCATAGGAGCAAGGAAGTCGGACGTCTGGAAGTCCGGGTCCAAGTCGTCCGGCCGAGCCGTGGTATACGTATACGTCCACACTAAAGGGACTTCGCTGCGGGGAATACCACCTCCTTCGTCGCTGATTTTAATCGTAATGTCTTCTTTGCCTTCCACAACAATGACCTTGATCGGTGGATAGTGATCCTCACGCTCCACGCCGTAGCGCTCGACCACCGCACGCAGCGAATTTTTCATGAGCTCAAATATCATGTGGTTTAGGTGGCTGGGCATATACATAAACATGAGATTTGGAGGACACACCAGTTGCACAGGTGGTGCACGAAACAGGCCATAGTGTTCCTCACACACAAACCGAGCATTCTCGATCGCCTCGTGAGCTACCGCGCCCACATTGGTATTCGTACATATAATCCCCACGAATTTCTCTGGCTCCGTGCCACTCACGTCACTAATCGCACCTTTGGAAGCCTGTGTTGCTAAATAGTTGAGAGCGCCCTTCTTGGGCGCCATACACGATCGACCGAGCGCAATGTGCTGCCCAATGAGCATGCGAATGCCAATACGAGACATATGGAAACGGTCCAGGAACGTTTGTATACCTGCCTTATCTTCATCGCCACCCTTCGCCCGCTTGTATTCCAAAATGCCCTGGGCTAATGTCACGACCACTGCATCGTGTCGGTGTTTAACACGCTCCAGGCACCGCGTGAAACTGTTATTGAATTCAATCAAAGACAAAGGCCATTCCACGTCGTCCATTTGTGCCTGGATCCCGTAGCTAAGCATCGGGCGTCGCCGTCTATTCATGTTCTCGGCACGTTTGCTGTTGACTGTGAGGTGCGCCTTGGACAGACCATCGTCTAGTGACGCATTTTCTTGTAGACTAGGGTTCGGTGTCGCGGGTAGTTGATCGGTGTCCATATGTTGGAGTGATGCCCTGTACAACTTTTGCTGCAATGACTCGGGCAAGTGCGGTTGAGGAAACGACACGAGTTCCTCAAACGACTGCGCATACCAATTTTTGACTTTGATAATCGAAGGCATGTCAGACATATTGTCCGGAAGCTCCTGCAAATCCTTGACACGGTGTGCTAGACGAACAGGTAGTTCGTCCATCAAGAACGAACCCGCAAGGTATAATGTGCCAGGATTGGCATTCCGTCCAAAGACGACCATTTGCCGTAAGGAAACAGCAGTAGGCGCAAATGAAGCAAACTTGTTAATTTTAGACCATAGCTTGGATGATATGTTGTATGCCCTGTATGTTAGAATAGGGATACGTACATCCCTCGGATGATGGTTCGTTTAACGCCGGCTCTCGAGCCATACAGCTCGAGTCCTTATCGATGGAGTCAACCCCAGATCGGACGTTGCCTTTTGCCACGTGGTGTCACGTGCCGTCATGCCAGCGGGCCAGGTCCGACCTGCTCCGTACACGCCGTGGGCGGAAAAGCCACTCGGGCCTCTTTTGTCCACCAGCTGCGTAGAATCATCATGATGGCCTCTCGGATCGCTTCCCGCAGCGCGCAGGGTAAGTTGCGATCACCTAACATGGCAGCTGCGACTCGCCGCGTTCTCTCCGCTTCGGTGCCGCGCCAGACCGTGATGCCTGCTTCGATGATGACAAGCACTCCGTATGTACCATGGTGGTTGATGGAGAATGATAATACTAACACAGGCGCGTCTTTCGCCACGAATACAGTACTCGCTTCTACTCTGACAGTATGTTTCCACGACCGTAATCAGAGCTAACCGCGCAGAGCCGACGCCCGAGGCCAAGGCTACGTCCATCATTGACTCGCTCCCAGGCAACAGCCTCATCTCAAAGACGACGTGGGTGACGCTCGGTGCTGGTCTCACTGCCTTTGGCGTATCGAATGAGCTCTACGTTGCCAATGATGAGACCGTGATCCTTGCTGGCTTCCTGATTTTCGCCACGCTTCTTGGACGTAGCGTGGCCAAGCCCTACACTAACTGGGCTGACTCGACGATCGCCAAGATTTCCGGCATCCTGAACGAAGCTCGTTCGGGTCACACACAAGCTATCCAGACTCGTATTGACTCGGTCAACGAGAAGAAAGACGTTGTTGATGTGACCAAGGGTCTCTACGATCTTGCCAAGGAGACCGTGCAGGCCGAGAAGGAGGCCTTTGAGTTGAAGCAAAAGACACAGCTTGCTGCCGAGGTGAAGCAGGTGCTAGACAGCTGGGTGCGCTACGAGGCCCAGGAGCGTGACGCTGAGCAGCGTCTCCTGGCTGAAACCGTTATTGAGAAGGTTACACAGACGCTGCGCGACGACAAGACTCAAAAGCAGATCCTCGACGGTGCTGTGGCTGAGATTGAACGTACGTTTTATTCGCGATGGATGATGGCTAATGTACACAGAGCTCGTGAAGAGCAAGAAGATCTAAGATATAGTAGGAGGATGTATGTAGCATGGCTCACGATGCTTCTCTCCTTATGAAAATGCCACTAGGTGCGCAAGGCGACGACGCTTGGCAATCTCTTCTTCGGTCAGTGTTCGCTTTTGGCCGGCGGCGGTGCCTGTTGTTGGTGCGTCTTGGGGTACAGGAAGAGTTTCCTCCTTGGGTTCGGTGGCAGTTGATATAGACGAAGCGGGCCTGGGCAGGTTAGCAGGCGATGTAGGCAAAACACCTGTACGGAAGTAGTCGTGCTGCAGCGCCTCGGAGGAGCGAAGTCGACGAAGTGGATCATAGCGCAGGCATTGGCTCAAAAAGTCAAGCGATTCGGGCGACGCAGCGGTAAATAAGAGAGATAGGTTTTGCTTGGGAAATTGCTCAAACGGTCGGTAGAGGGGAAGGGACTGGTGCTGAGGCCAATCAGCACTCGTGGGCGTACCAAGAGCACGGAAAATAGTGGTGAGCTGAGCGGCATCGGATTCGCCTGGTAGGTACGGTGTACGAAGCATGAGTTCAGCAAAAATGCATCCCACAGCCCATATATCAACAGCAGCTGAATACGCTCGACTGCCCAACAAGAGCTCAGGAGCACGATACCAACGTGTCACGACCTGTGACGTCATCCGAGCGCCAGGATCGCCGCATTCTCTTGCCAAACCAAAGTCAGCAATTTTGAGCTCACCGCTAGGCGATACGAGCAAGTTGCCAGGCTTTAAATCGCGATGAAGGCACCAATTCCTGTGGCAGTATTCGATACCCCGACAAAGCATATTCATCCAGCTTTTGATATCGCTCTCTCGAAACAGTAGAGAACGGTCCTTGATTATAGCTTCTAGATCTGTGTTGAGGTATTCAAGCACAAGATTAATGGATTGTGTGGATGCTCCTGATGAAAATACATCCAGCAAGGCCACAATATTAGGGTGCTGAAGTTCTTTGAGGAATTTGAACTCGCGCATAGCCGTAATATCAATGCCGTCACGCGTCCCAGCAGCAGCCACTTTGAGCTTTTTGATAGCTACTTTGGCGCCAGTTTCCGCATTCCGAGCCAGAAATACGGAGGCAAAGGTACCTTCACCGATCTTGTCGATTTTTTCATACTTAGAGCGTACCTTGTCGTTCAGTTCCTGCGTCTCTCTACTGGCCATAGTGGCGTCTGGGCAATTCAGGGTCCGCCCAACATCAAAAGGCCCAATTTAGGAAGTGGAGGCATCCCAAGGGTCGCGCCCTTGTACCAACAGTACCATTAGTGCATGGAGCGAGAACAATATCTCCAAAGTGAGCCTGTTGAAAATGAACAGGCCGCCAATGAACAGAAAGTCTCTGAGTCTGTCGCGGGTGCAGATCATCCTGCACAGCTGAATGATACCACCCCCAATAAGCCTGAACCTAGAGAAGACACGGGTTTACAAGAAACAACTCCTACGGCCCGTGCCAATGACAAGGGTAAGGAGAGATCTATCGATTCCGTGCCACCTGAGGAAAGTAATACTTATACATCAAAGCGAGCTCAGGTACCTACTGAGAAGCCTTTCGACTTTAATCGGTTTCTCGAGCAAATGAAGCATAAGAGCGCTGTGCCTGTCAACGAGTACGTTAGGAGTTTTTTCCGCGGCTTCACGAGGCGCCCTTACAAGCCAGATGAACAGGCGAAACTGATTTTCGACTTTCTCGACTTTATTGCTGCGCGTATGCTTGAAGCGACTGTATTTGCAGAGCTGCCACCGAGCGAGTTTGATCAAGCAACTGAAGCCATGGAAAAACTCGTGATGAATCGCCTGTATACCTATACTTTTTCGCCTGCCATTGCGATGGAGGGTCGTTGGACGGTACAGACTGACGATTTAGAACGTGACCGTGTCTTATCAGAACGCATTCGCTTGTTTGCTTGGGTGCGTGAAGAACAATTGGACGTCAAAAAAAGCCAGCACTCGGAGCGGTTCTACATTTTTGCGGCGCAGGAGCTCAATAAGGTCAACCACTACAAGGCGCCTCGTGATAAAATGATTTGTATTCTCAACTGCTGTAAAGTAATCTTTGGACTGATTCGACACCTTGGCACTGATGAGAGCGCCGATGCTTTCATGCCATTGTTGATTTTGGTGGTACTGCGTGCAAATCCACCCAACTTGATTTCGAATTGGGAGTACATTCAGCGCTTTCGCAGTCCACCACGCCGGACAAGCGAGTCAGAATATTATTTGTCGAGTCTTGCCGGCGCTATTGCCTTTATTGAGCAGATGGATCACACGACGCTCTCCCACACTACACAACTTGAGCTCGATGAGCGTATTCAGCGCGAGGCAGCTCGTATGGAGGAAGAAGCAGCCGAGAAAAGTGAGTCAACATCGCGGCCCTTCTCAGTCACAGCCTCCATGGCCGCCGTATCGTTGGCCGACGACACTCGTGCCTTTATCCAGCGCACCGGCGAAGCAGCGCGTCATGGTCTGAATCGCCTCTTTACAGAACGTCCTGACATGATTGGTTCTGAAATGCAACCTATGCCATCTACGCGAGTTGCCTCTCAGCCAGAAACGCCGGCTCCTTCGACCATACCCAATTCGAAGCCTGCGCGTGGCGAGGCACCAAATGCGCCACTACGTGGTCCTGTGTCGAGTCCTATGCTGCCAGATTCGCCTGCGTCTGTATCCACACCGCATACCCGAACGGATGCCGTGCCGCGCTGGCGTAGTGGGCTTGTACCTCGTTTTGGTGATGATGAGGATGACGACTTGCGCGATTCCCCGTCGCATCATGTGGCCGCTATACGCTACGCTGAAGAAGACCAGTCGTCAGTGGCAGGCGAGGAACACCAAGACGAAGAAGAGGTATCAGTTGACGTCTCTGTGGCCATACAAACACTGCAGTCGATCTTCCCACAAGCTGATTCGTCGGTCCTGCAACTCGTGCTGGAAGAATGTGGCTATCATGTAGAGACCTCGATTGACCGTCTGCTGGAAATGACATAGCCACATCCACTTACGCTGCTTTGCCTTTAGCCCTCGTCATTTTTTTGGCCGCGCCACGCTGTGGAAGCTTTACGCGTTCACGACCTTGGCCCACCTTCGACGTTAGTTTGTGCGCTTGCTTCTTTTCATGCTTCTTTTGCAGACGTCGAGCCTGGCGCTCGGGATCTGATTTCTTGGCCAGATCGCGTTGCTCCTTGGACAATGTGGCCAAGTACGCTGCTTTGGCTCTACCGGGCCGCGCCAGCGTGGGAGACGAGCCATTCGGAGTAGGAGCTCCGCTCGATCGCGAACGGGCCAGGCTTTCCGGTATGGACCGCTTGTTGGGTGTCTTCGGTGCGTCCGACACGGGCCGCCGCCGCTTGCGCTCATCACCGGTCGTGGCCTTGCATCGTGACACACGCAATGCTCGCTTATGGAGCTTGATGCGTCGACGGAACTCTTGGCCTTCTTGGAGATTGATTTTTTTAGCACTCCGCACTTCCCCTTGTCGCGAGATCTGAGGCCGTCCAGCAGCCACAAAAGCTTCCTCAGCTTCAGCTAAAGCCACCATTTCATCCACACACAGCGGATCAACGAACTTGACGTACGCAAAGCCCTTTCCAAGCTGCGTTGCTTTATCGCGCACAATACGCACACTCTGAACCCATTCACCAGGCAATGGCTCCGTGTGAACGGGAGTGCCATCGAGTCGAACAGCATGAGAAGTGACTTCGGGTGGCGGTCCACGTTCCTCGCACATGAGCTTTTCGAACAGTCCACGCACTTCCTCTTCATGTGCCTCAAAGTCCAGATTTCCCACGAAAATCGTGCGTTTGGGATCAATCGTACTAGCGCTCCGGTGACTCAGGGGAGTGCCGTCAGGGAGTATCACCTTGTCAAGTTCAGCGTCGACGATCTCGTGCATGTCCAAGGATTGTACCACATCCGCCCGCAAGTGTCGTTCATGAAATAGGGTATTATCCAGCGCACGAGCAAGAAGCGTCGTCAGGATGGGACCAGTGAGTTTCTCCTCCGGTGCATTCGATGCTTGCTTGTGTTTATGTACCAGAGAGGGATCTCCCAAGCGCACATATGCATTCACGCTATCTGCGCGCTCATTCAGGTCCATATTAATATACGCGATTTTGCGTTTCTGCTCTGATGTAAGGGGTGGCGGTGCCTCTTTTTCAGAGATGCCTTTCAGCTCACGGAATTTACGTGCTCGTTCACGTCGCTTATCTCCAACGGCCGAGCCAGGGGACACGCCGGACATGTCAGACGTCGGAACACGGAAAGAAACGCTTCGAAAACGGAGTGATACAACTTCCGTGCACGATGGGTAGGGCGAAACACGCACAATGTGTCGTTGCAGTTCTTTGCGGACGGCACGACTCGTCATAGCAGATATGGGCACGTTACCCAAGAATATAGTGCGCTTGTTCCGTGCTTCTTCTGTGTCATTTTCGTCTTCGAGCGTGGGCTTCTTTTTGCGCTTCTTGTCCAATGCGCCACTCAACACCATCTCTGCTGTCTTTTCTTCGTCCCAATCACCGTCTTCCTGAGACGATGCATGGTCCTCGTCGTTTGCATCTTGATCCCATGTTTCATTTTTTTCTTGTTGGTCGTCATCGATGGATTCGTCTTCTCCCTCTTCGTCGTCGTCGTCCGCGTCCACATGGTCTTCCTCATCATGTTCGGCATGATCGTTGTGCTCATGGAGGAGAGGCTTCTGGGCAGGGGGTGGTGCTGAGAACATGGCATCGAGTTCAGCATCAAAAGACCCCTTTGAAGCTGTACTAGGCGCTGATGCGCCCGTTGATCCTTCACGCGGCATGGAGGAGCACCCAAGACTGAGGCGCATCAGGGCCGGTTGGACCCACTTTTTTTCGGATCACGTGCTCTGCGACGCGCCGCCTCAGGTATAGAAAAAGCAGGGGCCTACGACGTGTATGGTATGTGCCTAGATCGACCTTTTTTCATAGAAACGACGGAACTTTTCGTCCACATTCTTGAGGTAGTATGAGTGGGGCCAGATATCCTCGAGGCTGCCTTTCGGCTCATAACTGACAGCGTTGTGCGTCTTTTCGCGAGTCTGCAGTGCATCCACGTAAGCAGAAGGTGAGACAATCTGCATGTTCTGGAGACGCGCTTCCAAATTCAGCGTCTGGCGAATATTCTCCGTGGATCCAGCCACGCGGATCGTGAAAATGGACGCGGCGCAGCCTGAGCCAAACGAGTACATGAGTACGCGCTTGCCCTTGAGATCTGTGTCAGGCACGTTTGAGACGAGCGAGGCGAGGCCACCGTATAGGGACCCAGAATACATATTACCGCAGCGGCGCACCGTCGTCATACCTGGCTCAAGCTTGGATGTCATGGCCGACTTGCTCCATGCCATGAATGCTTTTTCCAAGTCCTTGTTCATGATGCTCTGATGGCGGTCCACTTCCTTGAACTCCTGTGGGATGGAGGCATACTTTTCGCTGGCTGCGTCCACCAAATAGTCGTTGAAGAAAAGACGCGCAAAGCCTTTTTGCACGAGTTTGGCGTAGGGACTGTGCAAAATAGCAAAGTCAACTTGGTCCATCGTGAAGGCAGTGCGTTCATCCGACGACTTTTTCTCGAAGGTGGGTAGGCCTTTCTTCTCAGCCATCTTGGCGTATTTGAGGCGGAAGGCATCGTAGGCCTTATCAATGGAGCCCAGGTAGGCATAAAGCGTCTGTGGACCATCGACCTGGGGGTACTCCGACGAAAGGTCGGGCTTGTAGAAGTCCCACATGTTTGACATGTGCGAGCCGTGAATCGGCTCCAACACGAGAGGCGCATCGGGTCCGATGAGCATGGCGACGGAGCCTGCACCGCCGACTGGGCGCGCACTGCCCTCGGCATAGATGGCAATGTCACCAGCAAACACAAGCGCGTCGCGACCATCCCAGCTGCTGCTCTCCATCCAGTTCACTGCATTAAAAAGTGCGGCCGTGCCACCGTAGCACGCGTTCTTGGAATCAATACCTTCAATGTCGGTGTTGCCGTGTTTTTCAAACAGGTCCATCAGCACTGTTTTGACCGACTTGGATTTGTCAATGATGGTCTCTGTGCCGACATCAATACGACCAATCGACTTTGGGTCGATATGGTATTTTTCAAGCAGGTTGGACACGGTCGTCAGCGCAAACGAGTTAATGTCTTCGCGGTCGTCTGTGAAGGCCATGTATTGCTGACCGAAGCCGATGGTGTACTTGCCCTTGGATACGCCATCAAAATCCTCAAGTTCATCCTCTGAGATGCAGCGCTTGGGGAAATACACCTCAATGGCCTTGATACCAATGTTGGTAGGGCGTTCCATGCTGAAAAAGAGGGTAGGAGTGGGTGTGTCAACCATTTCGAACGCCAGCGTAGAGGGCTTTATACGCAGGGCGTGTCAGACGCTTACGAAAGCATGTGACACGAATGGCGTGGTTTGCTGGGGGGGCCTACACAAGCTATTGGGGCTTTATGCGTCACGAAGCCGAATCGCGCAGTGAGCGACTTTGGCCCCAAATCCACGGCGGGGGCGTGGAGGTATGAGTCGCGATCGGAGCGGTCTCGGCCATCTGAGGCACGAGTGAGCGGCGCTTCCGAGAGGATGTGGGAGGCATGGGCGACATGGATGCGGGGCGCTTTCGGAGCGTGTCGCGCTGCTCGAAGACGGAGAGAATAGCGCGTCGGAATTCATGTTCTTCCCGCATCCAGACAGAGGAGACGCGACGACTGGGTGCGGTGCGTGGATCTATCGCCATATCTTCTGTGACCCAGTCTTCGAGTTCTTTTTCGAAGCTCGTATCATCCAACAGATCTGCATCGAGTTCAGCAGCGTCGTGCAGTGGGTCGTCGTCAGCGAACCATTCGTCGTCGTGCACCTGGGTCTTGATGCCCAGTGATGGTGGTATACCGGATGGGCGCTGGCGTTTTCGATCACCTGAATCTGGCTGGGTATATGGATGCACCAAGGACGATGGGAATGTGTACGTGTCCGGGCGGGTGCGGGGCACCAACTCCTCCAGCGCGAGGTCAGCCCACACACTCACGTCCGGAGACAGCTCTTCGGGAACGCGGAAGAGGGATGCATAGGATCGCTCACATGGCCCTGGACCGACGCGCTGAAATGGCCATGTGGGGGCAGCCGACGTGGTTTGCATTTGTGCTCGCCATTGCAGGTGTGGCGCGAGCGCAACATGGCCGTCTGCATCGATGCTGTACGGCAAAGGCCCTGGCTCTTCGTCATGGGACTCGAGTGCAGATTTCGCATGTATAGAACCGGTAGCGACAGAGCACAGCGCTTCTTTTTGCGAGCTTGCCAGCATGCGCATCGACATGTGCGAACAAACACGTGGATCCAGCTTCGGCTGTGAAGATCCGGAAGGCTGAAGCGTATGCGGGGCATGATGGATCCAGTAGGCATTGCCCAAAGGATACGATGGATGCTGCTCCACCGGCAGCGTGTCGTGATGCAGGTCTTCCGTGGCAGGCAGCAAATGTTCCGGCACCTGGATCACCTCGTCCTGCAGGGATGTGGGCGGGACCGGCTCGTCCTCAATGAACGGGTGCTGCGTGATAGGATTGAAAGATTGCGGATCCAACGACTGTAGCAGCTGCGGAAAAGCCAGCTGTGACGCGTTCGCTGCCTCTACGCCGCGTCGGCGCGGCAGCAGATGCGCCTCCAGCATGGCGTGGGTGGAGGTATAAGACTACAGGGTCATTTTCTGGCGCCACTGCTCGTAGTGCGCCAGCATCGACGGCGTGATGCGACGTTGCATCGCACGTGCCGCCTTGTCGAAGTGCCTATGAGAGATGCGGGTGCACGAGAGATCTTCTTTTAGCGCGCAGAGGCCGGCTTCTTGACAGATCGCGACGACTTCGGCGCCTGAGCATCCCATGGCCAGCTCGGCGACTACGCGCAGATCGACGTCCTCATCCAAGGCCATGCGTTTCGTGCGCATCGTTAAGATACGTTCACGGACGGTGGCGTTGGGCATGCCCACATACAAGAGACGATCGATGCGGCCAGGGCGGAGTAGAGCCGGATCAATGCATTCGGGCCGATTCGTGGCTGCCACGACCACGACATGGCTCTCGGCATCGATGCCGTCCATTTCGGTGAGCAGGCTCGCCACCATGCGGTCGCTTGAGCCTGCACTCTGGTCCATACCGCGCACGCCTGATATAGCATCGAGTTCATCGAAAAAGACAATCGACGGGGCTGCTGTGCGAGCGCGTCGAAACACGTCGCGGATCGCCCGCTCCGATTCGCCCACGTACTTGCTCACCAGCTCTGGGCCACGCACGGCGAGGAAGTTGAGCCCACTTTCGCGCGCGAGTGCCTTGGCTGTGAGTGTTTTGCTGCATCCAGGTGGACCATACAGCAAGGCACCGCGGGGTGGATCTATCCCAAGCCGGGCGAACGAGGCGGCATGCTTCAGGGGCCACTCGACGCACTCTTGGACCTGCCGCTTGATGCTCGCATCGTCGTCATCGGCGATATGATCCCATGTCACCTTGGGCGTTTCGACGAACACTTCGCGCATGGCGGAGGGCCGTACGATGTTCTGCGCCGCGCTAAAGTCGGACATGCACACCTTGTCGGGGCTGTGCGTGAGCGAAAGGGACGCGAGCGAGTCTGCCAAAGGCGCGTGCAGGCGGCGCGCTATTGTGGCCATACCTGCCTCGCGAACCAGCGCGGCCAAGTCGGCCCCGACGTAGCCGTGCGTCCGCGTGGCCAAGTCGTTCAGATCCTGCTCGGACAACGAGTGCGGCACATGCTTGAGCATCACTTGGAGAATTGCGTGCCGAGCGAGCGAGTCTGGTACACCGATCTCAATGTCGCGATCGAGGCGACCGGGCCGACGGAGCGCTGGATCCACGGCATTGGGCCGATTCGTAGCGGCGATCACCACGACATGACGCGATTCTATGCCGTCTAGTAGTGTCAGCAGCGTCGCGACGACGCGTCGTTCGACTTCGCCTGCTCCCTCAGCATGCAGAGATGCATCGCCATCGCGTCTAGGTGCCAATGCGTCAATTTCGTCCATAATAATGATGCTGCGTGCATGCGACGCGGCGCTTTCAAAGACGGCGCGGAGCTTGGACTCGGTCTCGCCGTGGTACACGGAGGAGAGCTCAGGGCCATGGATCGTGAGTACGTGCGCGTGCAGCGAGGCGGCGACGGTGCGTGCTAGCGACGTTTTGCCTGTGCCTGGTGGGCCGTACAGCAGCACACCGCGCGGCGGAGTGAGGCCGTACTGCGCAAAGAGCTGCGGCTGCGTGAGGGGCAGCTCGATGAGCGTGCGTATCGCGGCGATCTGTGTGTCGAGACCGCCGAGGGCGTGGTACGCCGAGGCATCGACGAGCGGCGCCGCTTGTGCCGTTTCCTCGAGGGTCAAGTGCGTGTCGCGCGTCACGAGGACCACGTCGCTCGTCGCGTTGGACGCGCGCAACGGTCGCGCCTCATACACATGCCCCAGCAGCGTGATACGCCATGCTCTATCGAGGGCGACGGCCCCCATATCCACGAGCGTGTGCATCAGCAAGGCGTGCAGCAGGGGCGTCGGGGCCGTATCCAAGGCGACCGTCAGACGCGGCACGGTCGGTGCATCCCGCACGCACGCCACGATCACGTCTCGGCCCAGGGGATCTGCCGAGAGGCTGGACACAGACACGCCTGGCGCCTGCGCATCAAAATCGGGCCACACCGTACCGGCCCACAGCGGCGTGGGGGCGTGTGTCGAACGGAGCAGCACATGCGCACCGGTCGGGATCCCGCTCCGTTTGAGGGCATCAGCTCGCACCAGCACGCGCGTATCATCGGCTGCGCTCGCGCTCGCCGTGCGAATATGCACGGGGAGCGCCTCGGTGGTCCCCTGGCGCGACGGTGGCGGCATACCAAGACAGGGGCCGCGCGTCGCCTTTTTTTTGTCAGCCACCATATGCTGAGGCCGAAAGTGACAGGCCTGCTACGTCGCCGGTGCGTGCACACGGCGGCGCGACAGAGCGATGTGGTCGTGATTGGTGCGGGCGTGGTGGGCATGGCGATGCTGGCGGGACTGGTATCGAGTCGGCGCATGGCGCCGATGCACGTCACGATGATCGATGCGAACCAGGTGCACGGCTACGGCGGATGGATGGATCGGATGCGGGAGCGCACGCGAGCGGCGACGGACCGACACGACGGCATTCCCTGGGAGAACCGGGTGATTAGTATGACGGCGGAGAATCTCGGCTGGCTGCGCTCGATCGGTGCGGAGGCGTACCTGGATGCGAGCCGTATGCGCGCCGTCGATCGGATCCGCGTGTGGGACGGCTTGACGGATGCGGCCGCCGAGTTTTCGAACGAAACAACGCTTTCGACGATGGTTGAGCTGTCGAATTTGCAGCAGGCGCTGTACCGCTACGTGCAGGACCGCTTGCCGCGCAGCCGCCTGCGCCTCACGATCCAAGACGCCGCGCGAGTCGCGCGCATCGAGGCTGATACGCCGGACGACTGGCCGCGCATTACCTTTCAGGACGAGGCGGGCGAGCATGTGGTGCGCACGCGCCTGCTCGTGGGCGCGGATGGCGCGCGCTCGCCGGTGCGGACGTTTGCGGGTATTGAGAGCTATGGATGGCCGTATGGGTGCAAGGGCCTCGTGGCGACGCTGCGCACGGGTCTGCACACGCGCAGCGCGGAGCCTGTGGTCGACACGATGGCGTGGCAGCGGTTCATGCCGACGGGCACCCTGGCGTGCCTCCCGCTCTCGCCGACAGCCGGCACGATTGTGTGGGCGCTGCCGCCCGAGTTGTGTGATCCGATCGTTGCGATGCATCGAGCGGCGCGCGTGCATCGCGATGGCACGTCGAGTGTGCTGGCGACGCTGATATCGGCGGCGTTCCGTCTGCCATGGGCGCTCCTCGAGCCGATCCTGTATGGCGTGAGCACGACGGCGCCCGAGGCCTTGGAGCGGCGCGTCCTGGACGTCATGGCGTCGTATGAGCAGAGCGGCGCGGCGCCCAGCGCCTTTACCGGCGCGGTGCCGCCCTGGGGCGACGCTGTCGACGCGCGTGGCGTCGCGAGTTTCCCGCTGCAGCTCAAGCATGCGGGATGCTACATCGGCAGCCGTCTGCAGCACCCAGGCCCGCTCTCCACGGCGCTCACGGCGGCGCTCACGGCGCTGTCCCTGACGCCGGGCGGCGCCGCGCGCGGGGGCGGACAGGGCCGCACCGTGCTGGTCGGCGACGCGGCGCACTCGACGCATCCGCTCGCCGGCCAGGGCCTGAACATGGGCCTGCAGGACGTGCGTGCGCTGTGCGCGGCCCTGCAGGATGCCTCGCTGCATGGCATGGATATCGGCACGCACCAGGCGCTGCAGCCGTACGAGCGCGCGCGCTACCTGCCGAATCAGATCATGCTGAGTGTCACGGACCATCTGCACTGGCTGTTTGCGACGCGCCCTGCCTCGCCGTACACGCATCCGATGCATCCGCTACAGCGCAGCCTACGGGAACAGGCGCTCCGCGCGCTGGTCTGGGCGCGCTCGACGGGGCTGGACGTCGTGAATGAGCTCGGGCCGCTCAAGCGCCTGCTGACCGCCGGTGCCGGCTCGGCTCGGTCGTAGCTTACTCCTGCGTAGCGTACCACGCGGCACGGCAATCCACGGCGGCGGTCCGCACCGCCCGCACGGCGTCGTCGACGCCGCGGTGCGGTCGGCCCAGCGCCTGGACGACCTGGCGGCGGTACGCGTCGAGGTGCGCGGCCGGCACGGCGTCGGTCAGTGCCTGCAGCGCCTGCAGCGCGGCTACACGGAGGCGCGGCGCCTGGGGCGTGGCCGCGGCGTCGAGGAGGCGCGGCACCAGCAGCGGCAGGTGCTCGGCGAGCGCCGCGGCGTGCTCGCTGGACACGATGCGCTGCAGCGTGTGCGCACAGGTCAGGCGCACGGGCGCGTCGTCCATGCCGAGCGTGTGCACGAGCAGCGGGAGCCAGGTGGTGAGGTGCATGCTGACCAAGGCGTCCGTCGCGCCGGGCAGGAGCGTCGCCATGGCGACGAGGCATGGCTCGCGCGCGGCGCAGCGGCCTTCGAGCGCCTCTGTGACGGCGATGAGCATCGTTTCCATCGTGCGTTGGCGGTACAGGCGGCGCACGACAAAGCCGCGCGACGGCGAGACGAGGCGGCTGTGCAGCGTAAGCACACGCAGGGCATGCGCGGCCTGCATGCCGAGGCGCGCGTCCTGGATCAGGCATGTGTACAGCGTATCGAGCATCTGCTGGCCGATCGGCTCGGCGCGCGAGAGCCATCCGCAGGCGGTCCAGGCCCACGCGTCCAGCGCGGCCGCGCGCGCCTCGGGCGGCGCGTCGGGGATGCGCTGCCAGAGGCGCTCGAGCGCGGCGCTGTCGGGCGTCGCCCACTTGTTCGCGAGCGCACACAGAAGCCAGTGCTGTGGCAGCGTGGACGGCGGCATCGCCAGCACGTCATGCAGCCAGGCCGACGCATACGGCACCGAGGCGGCGCGCGGCAGTCCGACCATCACGGCGGCGCACGGCGCGTCCCACGGAGGGGCCGCGTAGACGTCGGAGGCGAGGGCGCTCGCCACCTCGGGCGACAGGTGCGGCCCGACAAGGACGAGCAGGTCGCTCGCATGCTGCGCGACGTGCGCGTGCGTGGCGATCGGCGCGCGGCGATACGCCACGAGGCGCTGCGCGACGTCCTCGGCGTGCTCGCGCACAGGCGCATCGCCCGCGGACACCTGCTCCTCCATCGCGACGTGCAGCGCGACGATCAGCGCACACACGTAGCCGACGTGCGCCGCATCCGCCTCGCATGCGCGCATCGCCTCCAACGTATCCCACACGCGCCGAGAAAAGAGGGGAAAGAGCGTGCGTGTGGTGCACAGCCGAGCTAGGGCGCGCAGGACGACGCGCACGCGCAGCGGCGGGGCCTCGATGTGCGTCGGCAGGTGGTGCAAGAGGTACGGCACCGTGCGTGTCTCGATCAGCGAGGGATGCGCGTCGCGGATCGCCTCGAGGCCCTCGAGCGCGCACGTCCGGATCTCGTCGTCCGCGCTGAGCACGGCGTCCTGCCAGACAGGCGCGGCGCGCGCCGCGTCGTCATAGTGCATGCTGTGCGGCACACGCACCAGGGCCACGAGGGCGCGCATGCCATGCACGGACGCGACGGCTTCCGCGGACGTGAGGAGCGCGAGGAGCGCCTCGCGGTCCAGCGGCGTCGAGGTGTCGCACAGCATGTCGAGGTACGTCGCGAGCAGCGCCCAGGGACGCGGCGACGCCTCGCGCGTGAGGACGCGCAGCACGCTCTGCGTCGTCCGTGCACGCGTGTCGGGACCGGCGCGAACGAGGCACGCGAGCACGAGCATGGCATCGGACGCGCGTCGGGCGTGTGCATCGCGCACGTCGTCGATGCACGCCTCGAGGATCGTGTGGACGTGCGGATGCGTCGCGCCCAGCACACGGATCAGCGTCGTGAGCGTCTCCTGCGCGGCAGGCACGACGGCGGCCTCGGTGGGCTGGACGATATCGAGGCGCACGTACGACCACAGGTCGGCGGCGTGCGCAGCGGTAGGGCCCGCGCCGTACACGGGCATGCACGCCGTGAGGGTATGCAGCACATCGAGCTTGGACGCGCCGCCCGTCGCGCTGAGCTTCTCGAGCAGCAGCGGATAGGCCATCGTAGCAAACGCCGGCGACGCCGCCAGACACGCCCGCAGCGCCCGCTTGAGGTCGTCGGGCGTGATGCCAAAGGGATCGTCCGGCGGCGGGCGGAACGAGATGGGAAAGTAGCAGAAGAGCACGTTGTACATCGCCTCCGCCTCGGTCGCCGGCAGCGGCCACGCGGTCAGAAACGTGCGCGCGACGCCAAAGAGGACGAGCAGGTTGCGCGGGTCCTTCTCGCCGCCCACGAGCTGCGCGTAGCCACGCACAAACGCACTGCCGTCCGCGCCGTCAGGCACGCGCATCGCACGCAGCGCGCCGAGGTGGCGCTCGACCAGCGTGCGGACCACGTCGTACACGAGAAAGCGCAGGGGCTGCGGATACTTGCGCAGATCGAGGCCGAAGAGCGCCGCCGCGACCGTGCGCGCATCCGACGTCATCGCGCCAGCCGGCGCCGGCAGACCACTCAGCACACGCAGCGCTCGCACACACTCGACCAGCATGCCATCCGCCTGCATCGCACGATCCTCCTCGGCCTGCAGAGACGCTCGCGGCGCACTCGCCGGCACATGCGGCGCCTCGTTCATGCGCTGCGCCATGCTGTCGCCCACGATCACGGCATCCGACACTTTCGCACTGAAAAACTCACTCAGCGTCCGCACCGCCTGGCGCGACAGGCGCTGCGGCGCCCGTGTCGCCACATGCCCCGTCACGCGGCTCAAGAGCGCGATCGCACGCGCTCGCACAGCATCCTCCTCCGACGTCAGTGGCACACCAAGCACCTTGACCACGTCCAGCATCGTGCACGCACCCTCCGCCACAGCCTCACACACCGACGACGGCACAGCCACTTCCGCACCGCGGACGTAGGCGTCGCACGCGGCCTCCATGATGTGAGTGGAGGCACACGCGGCGCCTCTTCCTCTCCTCTGATGGACGCGGCGCAGCATGCGGCGCTCCGGTCCGAGATTGCGCAGCTGAGCGGCGCGATCGATCAGCAGCGCTCGCGCATCGCGCACCGCGGGTCCGCGCGCGCGCGCGGACGCGGACGACACCGCTCGCTCGTCCTCACGCATACCCCGACCGACCAGTGGGTCCATCGACGGACGAACAAGAGCCTGGCCCTCGTCAACTCGTCCGTGTACGAGCCGGAGCGGCCACGAGCGCCCGCGAACAGCGGTGAAGTGCTCGTCGATGGCGTCCCGTTCGTGTTTGACGAGTCAGGCACCAAGCTCGTGAAACGGAGCACGCTCCCCACGACGCCCGCCGCGCCGCGCCAGGCGTCCGTGCATGGCGAGGCCTACGTGCGCACGAAACGCGGCCATCTCATCAGCAAGGCGCTCGTCATGGAGCGGCGCGCTGCGCGTGCACAGCACGAGCGCACGCAGCGCCTCGCCGCCCTCGGCCAGCACATCAGCCGCGCGCACCAGCAGCAACGGGCGCTGCAGCGGGCCAAGGCGCCGCCGCCCCTCTGTACATACTATACGCGCACAGGCACATGCCGACGCGGCGCCAAGTGCCCCTTTGTGCACGACGACGCACGCAAGGCCCTGTGCCCCGGCGCACTCAAGGCATCCGGCTGCGTCTTGCCACCCAGCACCTGCCCGCTGTCTCACACGCCGAGCGCGCACAACGTGCCGCACTGCGTCCACTTCCTGCGGCACGGCTCGTGCAGAAACGGCGATCATTGTCCCTACACACACGCATCGCTCGCACCCGATGCAGCGCGCTGCCACGCGTTTGCCTACCTGGGATGGTGCGATCAGGGCGCCGCCTGCGCGCAGAGGCACACCAAGGAGGCACCCGACACGCCCGCGCGCGCGCCCGCCGCGCCAGCAAGTCCGTTGTTTGTGCGCGACGACTGCGACGCACCAGACGAAGAGCGATCGCCGTCCTTTGCCGAGCAGGACGACTTTATCGAGCTGGGAGAGGACGTCTCCGACGTCTCTGACGACGAGGCGTCGGACGCGTCCGTCCACACGGATCCGGCGGCAGGTGACGCCGCGGACGTGGCCGAGGTAGACGCCGCCTTGGGTATGTGGTAGTCGTATACAAGCCCCCCCGCGCATCTAGCGCTGTGGCGCGGCTTTGCGCTTCAAACGGGCCTGGCGCTGAGCCTGGAGCGCGTCGCGTGCCGCGCGCGAGGGATACAGCCAAACGACGTCGGCACCCCACCGCGGCTCCTCGGCCACCAGCGCATCTGGCCGAAACGCCTGGGCGCACTGCGGACACGCATGAGGCTGGATCAGCTCGCGCTTCGATTGGCCCGCCAAGCACGTCTCGCGCAGTCCCGTCTCACTCACGACGCAGCCACACGGCCACAGGCACACAAACTTGTGCTTGCCATTCATCACGCGCTGCGTGAGCGGACACGCATACGGAAAGTAGTGAATGTCGCCCCGCTCGGCCTCCCGGACAGGATTCGCATGGAGCGTGACCTCCCTCACATCCGCCTTGACGCTCTTCACGTGCCGCGCCACCTCATGCTCCGACGCGGAGGCCGCCTTCTTCGCGCGCCGGATCATGTACTCAAGCAGCGCCTCCTTGTTGTACAACTGACCCAATCGATCGATCACCACCGGCGGCTGCAGTGGCTGCCGCGACAGGCAGCACAGCGTCCAGCGCGAGTGCCGCGCCTCCTCATCATCTACGGCCGCCCTGACGCTCGTATCCTTCGTTCGCACAAGGTCGTCACGCCGCGCTATAGAGCCACCATCGTTTCCCTGTCGTCAGTCGACAGCACGCACCATGCTAGGACCTCGTCCGCCGCCGACGCGGACGCGGCGGCCTCCGACCCCTCGTGGAGCGAGTCACGTGGCATGAGCCGAAGCGGCGCCGCGCCTCGTCTGGGAGGCGGCTCACGGAGCGCGACGACCATGTTCTTCCTCGTACGTTGGCGGCGCACTTATGCCTAGAAAAATCTCGATCACCGCATCGAGCTGCATCCGTCGTTCTTTGGTCCGTCCATGGTGGAATTTCGTACGTGGCCCACGGCTGACCCAGTGAATCGCAAGCTCCGAGACGACGTGGAAGGCACCTGCTCCGGCAAATGCGTACGTGCCGCATGCTCACTTCCAGGGCTATATCATCAAGGTCGTCTCGATTTTGGATGTCGGGCAGGGCAAGATCATGCCCGGGACGGGTCTCGCCGAGTTCCGCAGCAGGTACCAGGCCATTGTGCTCAAACCCGTACGTGCCGGGCCGCTCACCGCAGTTCAACGGCGAAGTGATCGACGCCAAAATCACGAACGTCAACAAGATGGGATTCTTCGCCGAAGTCGGGCCGCTCAGCATATTTGTCTCATCTCATCTCCTACCCATCGACTACAAATTTCAGCCTGACGCGAATCCACCAGAATTCACATCCCCCACAGACGTACGTGCGCCGGCCCTCACAGCAGAACCTCGTAAAAGGACGACGCGTGCGTGTGCGCATCGTCGGTACGCGTGTGGACGCCAACGAAATCGTACGTGCTAGCCACTCACCCACGCAGTTCGCCATCGGCACCATGAAGGAAGACTACCTGGGCCCCTTTGACTAAGGCCTCCCATAGGTCGGCGGGCGCGCTCGCGGGCGACGACGTAGTCCCAGAGATATACCCACGTGGGATGACTCAGCCATCCACCCACACCCACACCACCCGCGCTCGCCACGGCGACGGCCGCCATGCTCCACGAGGCATGGGCATCCACACCGCCGCGGCCGCCCCCGTCCGAGTGGGGGGCAGGCAGCGATACGGATGGGAGCCCGCTGCCCACACCACCGCGTGTGAGTCATGTGTACGATCTCCATGATCACGAAGACACGCGTCCATCGACGCCCCCTACGCTGCGTCGATATCGCGCCGACACGCCGAGTGACGCGACGTGTCGACCATCGCGCCACCCACCGCCGCAGACGCCTATGGTCTCGTCATTATCTCGCTCTATCGCGAGTCAGCGCAGCGTGGGACGAGATCTTCATAAGCTGCGCTCATCTGTCCGCCCGGGATCCATGCATATACCAGCACGACGCGTGCAGCGATACCAAGACGACGAAGACGTCATGCATGAAAACGACGAGCCACACCAGGGACTGTCGCACGACCGGCCGGAGGACCGGCCCGCCGAGCCGTCGGCGCCAGAGCAGGCGCCGATGCCACCCGCCGCGCCTCTCCCCGAAGACGAGGCGCGTGCCTTTGACTATCTGCAGCTCATGTGGGACGAGGCGGAGCGACAGCACCAGGCAGGCTTCGTGCCGTCGAATCCCCATCACCAAAAGTCCATGGCCAAAGAGACCACGTTCCGTGGATGCCGATTCATCAAGGTCCGCCGCGCAGGCGAAGGCGGCTTTTCTACCGTGTGGCAAGTGCATGGCCCTGTGGCGATCCCCGCCGCCGTGCCTGATGCAGAGCCGGACGCTGTGCGCATGGAGTCGGTCGATGCGCGGCAGCAGGGCTACTTTGCGATGAAGCAGGTATCGCTCCGGCGCCTCGAACCCGAGTCACGAGACGAACTCGTCCAGGAAGCGCAGCTGCTCGAGCAGCTCGCGCAGAAACCCGGGCACGAGCAGTATATCCTGCGGTACTTTGGACACCGCCTGAATCGAGACACACTCAAAATTGTACGTACCCTCCGCTGACACAGTAGTTACTCGAGCTGGGCGACATGGATTTCAGCCACATCCTCAAGGCACACGCACCGCTCTCACGCGTGCAGATTTGTGAGTACTGGCACCAGATGCTCGAGGCCGTGCACTTTATCCACGAAAAGGGCAATCTGGTGCACTCGGATCTCAAGCCGGCCAACTTTCTGATGGCCAAGGGCCGCCTCAAGCTCATCGACTTTGGCATTGCCCAGAAAATCCCGATCGGCACGATTCACATCTCGCGCGAGGCCATCATCGGCACCCCCAACTACATGGCGCCGGAGGCGATCAAAATCGCCAAGGCACACGGCCGCCGCGTGTACAAGGCAGGCAAGGCCAGTGATGTGTGGTCACTTGGCTGCATCTTGTACCAAATGGTCTATGGACGCCCGCCCTTCGACCGACTCAGCGGCGAGAAAAAGCTGGAGGCCATCATGGACCCAGCCCACGACATTCCCTTCCCACCTCACCGCGTGCTCGACGACCCGACGTCCGAGCCGGTGGATGCACCGATGCTCGAAGCCCTCACTACGTCCCTGCGCTACGATGCTCAGACACGCGCACAGATCCCGGCCTTGCTCAGCAGCGAGCTCTTCCACCACCACCTCGGCGAGACCGTCACCATCTCACGCAAGACACTCCGTGCCCTCGTCGTACGACTGCAGCAGCACGCCATCCAAGGCGAGCTCACAGACACCAACGCGATCCAGCGCGCCGATGTACGTCCCGCCCGACTCACCCTCCCAGGTCTTGTTCGACAACCTGCGCCGCACGGCCTCATAGCCAGCCCCAGGCTCATACCCCCCCCCTTTTGTATCACGTGATAGGTAGGCGCACGGGCGGTCCTACCCCGCCACGGCCACGACCCACCTCGATCGTGGGAGTGCAGGCCCATGCCAGATGCGCAAAGTCGGCGGCGCGTGCTGATCGCGGCGTATCTGCTGCCAAAAACCATCGAGTTCCTGCCTGACGAGGAACACGAGGCAGATGAAAGCGCTACCGAGCGGACCTACTCACCGCCCACCCAGCATGGCACGTCCTATACCGAGCAGCTCGCGCACCAGCTCACCTCGTCCCTCATGGAGGCCATCGACAAAGAACAAGCACGCTCGCGTGTACTGGCTGGTCGGCCTGGACGCGTATCGACCACCATGTCGTCGTCACCACGGCAAGCGCTCTCGGCGCCGCGAGAACGTGTGAACATGGCCGAGTTGATGGCCGATGCCGCGGCCGGCACGAAACCGTCCTACCTACAGCGATCTTCCTCCTCGATCACCTCGTTTGAAGTGGACAGGGAACAAAGACACTCGGACAACGCGCCGCAGGAACTAAAAAGTTCGCTCTCCGATCACGGCCGTCGCGCGAGTGCACAGGGAGAACTGGGCACCTCGCAAGCTACGCCACCGCGATCCATGCCCCCGCCCGTATCTTCCGCCTCCTCTACCTCCCCCTTACCGATCAGCATTATATCCGATCTAGAGGCCAAGAGCCATCAAGGCACAGCTACGGCACCCACGCCGAAAGAGAATCCGTACGGACTCGGCTCCAGCACACCCGTCCCGCCCGTTCGATCCTCGGCCGTGACATCAAGCTCGACGCCACGGCTCATGGAGCACCCTCACCTCGAGCCTGGCTGGTCGGACGGGATCGAGGCGATCCACACCACCTCGGCGCCGAAGGCCGCCCCACCACCAAGAGGGCCCACACCTGCCTCGACCGAAGGAGCTGTGCGCGATGAAGAGAGACGGACCAGCACCGTGTGGCGCTTCAACATCGCACGGCCAGCGCTTCGATCGCGCAGCAAGCGATTCTCATTATCACAGCAAAATATCCCTTTCGAGTTCCTGCCGAATCCAGGTGCGAATCACGGCCTCTTTAATGCCGTCAACAGTGCCGGCACGCAGGTCGCGAGCAAGTCAGTCTATGTCGGCACGCTCGGTATCGAGATGGACTGGCTTTCCACGCACATGCGCGCCGAGATCGATGCGAAAGCGATGGACCAGCACAAATGCGTGCCGGTGTGGCTGAAGGACGACGACTATGTCCGCTGCTACCATCACTATTGCAAGCAAATTTTGTGGCCGACCTTCCACTATACGCAGCCGAGTGCGCAGGCCCTCGAGACCGAGCATGATGCGTTTCACGCCTACGTCAAAGTGAACCAAAGCTTTGCGGATCGTATCGTGGCCGAGTACCGCGAAGGCGACGTGATCTGGATTCATGACTACCACCTCCTTCTGGTGCCGGCCATGGTCCGTGCCGTGCTGCCTCGTGCACCGATCGGGCTGTTTGTGCACATTGCCTTCCCGTCCAGCGAGATTTTCCGGTGCCTCAGCCGGCGCGAGGAATTGCTTCGTGGCATGCTCGGCGCGGATCTGATTGGATTCCAGACGCACAACTTCTTCCAGCATTTCCGCCAGACGGTCAGTCGCATATTGCAGCTGCCCACGACATCGCGCGGCATCGTACTGCAGCGCTCGTTCGTCACGGTGGCACCTTTTCCGATCGGCATTGACGTCGGCGTGCTCAATCAGCGCCGCCAGCATCCCGACGTGCGCGAATGGGTCGCGAAGCTCAAGGAGCGCTTCGCAGGGATGCGCGTGATTGTCGGGCGCGATAAGCTGGACTGGATCAAGGGCGTGCGCGAAAAGCTCCTGGCCTTTGAGCTCTTCCTGGACCAGCACCCTGAGTGGGTGGGACGTGTCGTCCTGGTCCAAGTGGCGCTCGCGACGGTCCAGGAGAACCACGAAGTCGGCGACGTGAGCGATATTGTGTCGCGCATCAACCGCAAGCACAGCAGCTTGACGTATCAGCCCGTGGTCTTCTTGCATGTCAATGAAATCACCTTCAGCCAGTACCTGGCCCTCCTCACCATGGCCGACGCCTTTGTGGCCACGTCGCTGAGAGAAGGTATGAACCTCACGTCGCATGAGTATGTGATTGCGCAGGAGGAGCGCAAACGCCCGCTCATTCTCTCTGAATTCACCGGCACATACTCCGCGCTGCGGGCCTGTATTGGCATCAACCCGTTCCACGCCCAGCAAGTCGCCCAGGCCATCGAGCGCGCATTGACGATGGATGAAGACGAGATGGCCCAGCGCTGGACGGATCTGCACCGCACGGTGGTGTCCCAAACGGCGGAGCACTGGGTGCTGTCCGTGCTCAGTCAACTGGAACGCGCGCATCTCAGTCAGCCGTCGCCCAACACCATGTTCACGCCGCGCCTGGAAATCGGGCAAATGCAGGCCGAATGGCGCGTCGCTGGAACGCGCCTCGTACTCCTGTCGCTCGAGCACACACTCGTATGCGAAGATGCGAAGCAGCTCCACGAGCATGGATTTGAGCCACCGGCCGAGCTCGTCAGTGTGCTGCGTCGTCTCACGGCCGATCCACGCAACTATGTCTATGTGCTGAGCCGCAAGAGCACCACGGATCTCGATCGGCTCGCACGCGCCGTGCCGGCGCTGGGCATCATCGCAGAGAATGGGTGCTACGCCCAGCACTGTACCCGCGCACCAGACGGTGCGTGTGAATGGATGTCGCTGGTCGACGGCATTGACATGAAGTGGCGAGAACCTGTCCGGAACATTCTCGACTACTTTACCGAGCGCACGCCCGGCGCCTGGATTGAGGAGCGCAGCACGACGATCACATGGTACTTCTGCGAGGGCACGACGAATCAGCAGGATGTGGCGTGGGCACGGCGACAGGCAAGCGAGGTGCAAAGTCTCATTACCGACTCGCTGCGCGAGCGCTTCTCGCTGCGCATGATCAACGAAAACACACACTTTGTCATCATGCCCAAGAATGTGGGCTTCACGCCAGCCGTGCAGTATATGCTCGCCCTCGATAACATGGGCTCGCTGCCGGTGCGACAGGGCACGCCGGGCAAGGCCTTGTTCGAGTTTGTGCTGTACATTGGACACGACGAAAAGCTCCTTTCGCACTTGAATCATGTCGACTTGCCCTTTGCGCCGCGCACCTGCACGACCGCCAGGCCTGATACGATCGCTGGATCGATTGCATCGTGCCAGCTCGAGCCGGGCAAGCAGGTACTGGATGCCCTCGAGGAGATCGTCGACGTGCATCTGCGCGACCTCAAATGGGGCGGTCCGGCTATGATGGACGTGTAGTACATAGACTATACCATGCGGCGATCTGTCATGACACGCATGATGCTCCCTGTGCCAGCGACGAGGGTCAGCTTTTCGTGCCAGCTCAGGAGCACAGCACAGTTCACCGAGGCCGCAGAACGGCCTCGTTCCATGCCGCGATACAGGTATTTCATCAGCGTGTCGCGCTCCGAGGCGTCCAGGGCCTTCACGGCTGGCATGATGTCGACCGTGCGTGTAGAGTTCAGGATATCCAGCACCATCGATAGCGTCGTCTCGCGCGCATGCACGGCGTGCTGGCCGGTCGGTGGGTCGGCCAGCACGACATGCAGCGCACCGGCCATGTCGCCGCTCGATAAACGCGCACGAACATCGCTTTGTTTGGCATGCGCCACCTGGCTCAGTTCTTCGTCCGACCTCGGGTCCCGCGGCGCTAGCTCCTCGGCAGAGAAGGCCTCCTCGTCGTACTGATCGACATTCAGGTGCCGAAACTCGCTCATGGTCGCCGGGCGCACGGTGCCAGGCGTCCAGGTCGCCCAGCCTATCACGTGCGGAAGAGCTCGGGGGACGAGCATAGCCACGTGCCCCAAGCCAGCAGACCGCCGCGACGCCGGCGCGACGGATCCACGTTCCTCGACACGCCCCGGTGACGACGACGGGCTCTCTGCTCTGGCCCGGCATGTCGTACAGCCCTATGAATGAAGCTGCCATGCAGGACATGTACGGCTTCGCACCTGCGCGTCCTGCGCCTGGTCCCCCCCCGGGCGTGGCGGCAGCGGACTCGTATCGCAGCGGCGGCCGCCACGCTGGCTCGAATAGCCCCTATGACCGCAGTGCAGCGAGCTCATCCTCGCCTCTGACCGGGATGGCAGCCTTTACTGCCCCCCTCTCGTCTACCCTCGTGCCTGCATCGGCACCCCCGCCCCACCCGGGCACGCTCAAGCACTCGGCCTCCGTCGTGCGCAGCGGCTACCTCAGTGTCAAGGAGGATGGCCTGCGGTCGTGGATCTGGAGCAAAAAGTGGCTCGTCCTGCGCGAAACGTCTCTTCTCTTCCACAAAAACGACTCGACGGCTCAGGCGACCCACATTTTGCTCCTGCGCGATGTGCGCAATATAAGCCGCACGGATCTCAAGCCGTACTGTATCGAAATTGAGACCAAAGACCGGACCATTTTCTTGCAGGTCAAGAGCGACGAAGAGCTGTATGGATGGATGGATGACATTTACAATCGATCACCGCTGGGCGCATCATCCCCCACCAACTTTGTGCACCAAGTCCACGTCGGCTTTGATCCGGTCAGTGGCTCCTTCACCGGTCTGCCCGAGCATTGGATGCGCCTGCTGACACAGTCAGCCATCACAAAGGAAGACTACGCCAAGAACCCACAGGCCGTGCTGGACGTCCTCGAGTTTTATACAGACATTCACAACAAGCGCTCGCGCGACGATTTCGGCCTCGGCTCACCCATGATGAACTTGCACGCCGGTGGCTCGGGCCGTGAAGTCGTCGATCGGTATAAGCACACCGAGGACGCACGCTCATTCGGGTCCCTCAATCCGCGGCGACCCGCCCCCGCGCCGCCGCTCGGCCAGCCTCGTCAGAGCCCGTGGCCC
>ERZ782914.36-NODE-36-length-64912-cov-7.609834_pt1 | contig 64912 bp, 47 predicted proteins | sample MGYA00375948_ERZ782914 | MGnify/ENA primary metagenome ERZ782914 (study PRJEB29894, sample SAMN03576417) | human skin metagenome | biome: human skin; feature: left retroauricular crease; material: organic_material | host: Homo sapiens | place: Italy: Trento...
TTTTCATCCTCTTCATCCTCTTCATCCTCTTCGTCGTCTTCCTCCTCCTCTCCTGAATTGTTTTGCTTCTCAGCCATTGCCATGGGCGCTAACTGACTCTCACTGGGCAAGAGAACATGCCGACCCGTCACCTTGGACGCACGCACCGGCTTCTCGGCACGAACAGGCAGTGAGTAGCGCGGTACACGCATGGGTGTACCTTTGAACTGGAAGCCAGGCTTGCTTCCCGGCAGTTTAGGTGGCGGAGCGCGAGAAGCCCACATGGCGCCTGTTTTGAGCGCTGTCACACGCCCTGGCTGGCTCTTCGGTACCTCACCCGCCGCATTCGCAGCGATTGCATTGGACTGCGGCACGCGTGCACTTTTTACACCGGGCATAATGATGCCGGACGGTAGCTCATGGAGCGCCGCGTCACCAGGTGTCTCGACCTCAAAGTCGTCGATCTCGTCTGTGTACGGCCACACGCGCGTCTCGTTTCGCCGCGAGCGCAAAGCAGATGCCGTGGAACTAATACCCGGCAGCGGGATCCGGCGCTGGGAGCCGCCCTCTCCGACGCGCCCCGAACTGGGGCCTGGTCGCTGCGCCATGCGTTGATTCGAGACGCAACCGGCGCGGCCGCTCCGCTGGGACCGAAAGGCGATAGCACGTGATCCGAGCCACACACCACCATGGAGGTAGGCGATGTTGTGATCACTGAGGGTGTGAGGCCGCTGCGTCATATTACGCGCACGGCGTCGACTGAGACGGTGGTGCCTCCGCTGAATTTTGACATGGTGGCACCAGGTGTGTACCGCAGTGGGCATCCGAACGAGCGCAACTTTAGTTTTCTCAAGCGCCTCAACCTTAAAAGCATCATATACCTCGCCAACGACGATTACCGCGAGAATGTCGTGCAGTGGGCAAATCGCGAGGGCATACGCATCTTTCATCATCGAGTCACAATGAACAAGGAGCCATTTACTGAGATGGACGAGGACGAGGTGGCGAGTGCACTTACTCACATCCTCGACGAGCGCCATTTACCCGTGCTCATCCATTGCAACAAGGGCAAGTATCGCGTGGGGTGCGTCGTGGGCTGCATTCGCCGCCTGCAAAGATGGAGTCATATTAGTCTCCTTGAAGAGTACGCCCGCTTCGCCGGTGAGAAAATGTCGGACGAAGAGTTTATCGAGCGCTTTGACTTGTCTCGCGTAAAACTCGATCCCGTGCACTGTCCATCATGGCTATAAGAGGTGGCGCAGCACGCGAAGCAACGCAGGCTGTACAATTTTGCGATTTGCATTCGTGTTTCGCTGCCGCCACACCACGGCCGTCATACCCGGCACACTAGACACTTGATGGCCATGGATACCCATGTTTCGCTCGCGCTTGCCGCTTGGGAGGCGTCGTTGGCCTTTCCACGTCTCAAGCTCAAGGGAGATGCCATCGTGGAAAAGCTTCTTTGAACCGAAAGCCTCCAGTGACGTGGCCACCTGCTCCAGAAACCGGGCCTCGCCAAAGTACGCCAACGCCAAATCTCGGCGGCTCTTGGTCTTGCCATCCATCGCTTCTCGGTACGAAAGGAGCACGACAGCCATATTCATACCTTTCTCGCGCATAAATCCAGCAAGCTGCGTCCACCATACCGACCACTCACGCTCAGCAACCTCTTCCCGGACCGTGTCGACGGGCGCATTAGTCCGGTATGCGCCGCTGATCCAGGACGAAAAGGACAGCGGCACGGCTGCCAGACCAATGTGCAGGTCCGACATACTCGTCATCTTTAGGTCGCGTGATAGCAGTGCATGTGTATCGAGATGGGAGACGTCGTTCTTTGTACGCTGCAAGTCCTCGTTCCATGCCTTGGTATGCGATGTGTCCACGCGACCGTTTCGGACATCCACCTCTGATGGGCCAAAGGATGAGTGCGGCCGTAAGTATGCATACGCATGTACGTCCACGTCTGTCGCCTTCCCTGATGGCTGCATCTTGAGATTGCGTGTGTCGAGCACAATCGCACTGAGGAGCAGGTCAGCCACCTCGGTCAGCAAGGCTCTGCCTCCCTGCGCTTGCGATATGAGATTAGCTACCAAGCTTGCAGCTGATCCAACAGGATCTGATGACGGGCTGCGGATCACTCGAAGCTTTGCCTCAGGGTGCGAGCCATCGTCTTCATGATGATCGACAATCACATCAACGCGCCGACCCTTGTCGCCCCACGCTGCACCGAGGCGCGGGTGATCCACGAGTCCCAGCGACACGTTCGCCGTAGTCCCGAACCGCGGCGACGATAGATCTCCTAGGTCGTCTACGCAAAGCAGTGCCTCAGGCGTCGTGTGGATCATCTGGTACACGAGCAAGTTCTCCCGGCGGTACGTGAGCTGCGTTCGTGGCGTCTGAATCACAGGCACATAGACGCTCGGTGGAAGGCCATACCTTTCCATAAAGTAGCGCGGCTCATGATTCATCACGTAGCTCAAAGCAATTACCGAGGCAGCTGAGTCAAGGTCGCCTGCCTCATTCCCCATCAGGAGCGTCATATGCTGCTTGGTCGAGTCTGCCCAGTGCGCCTCGGCCTGGGCCTTGGCCCAGCGCAAGTACGCATCTATACCATGCGGTACTTGTAACATGCTCATTTTTGCAGAAGACAATGATAGCCACCGTCGCACAAGCAACCAAATGCCCACCACAATCACCGCCACCCACAGCTGTGTAATGGACCGGCCTGGTGGAGCCATGAAAAAAAGTATGGCTGACGCGTCCCTCCATTTTTCCAGATGTGGCGTCCGCACGGCGTTTCGCTGCAGGTCCGCTGGTTCTCGACTGGGATACCAGCAGGCAAGCATGCGCGTACGCCATTGCGGCACCGACTGAGCCACCCCACGCCACAACGACGCACGTCGCCCCATGAAGAGGCTCGGCCTGGCGAGCTGCCGGCACTCGAATTTGCCCAAGCTCTCGTCCCTGCCGAGACAAAGACCCAATTTACGTCGCCACCGCTCTCGCATGGTCTTTTACGTATGGTGCATGGCCTACTCGGCGAGCGCGCTTGCCCAACAACGCCACAGGCCCAGTCTCTCGCACACTTCTTCTCTCCACGCCATGGCACGGCGCGGCATACCCTCATTGCCGCTGAGACAGGCAGTGGCAAAACCCTTGCATACCTCCTTCCTGTTCTGCAGCGTCTTCATCAGTCGCGCTCACATACGGAACATGCGGATATTCGACACGTCCAAGACGGCTTCGAGCCGTGCATCATGCCAAGGGCACTTATTCTAGCTCCGACGCATGAATTAGCGCGCCAGATCTCGGAGGTAGCCAAAGTGCTGTGCCACGATGCGTCACACAAGCTTCGCGTCGCATGCTCATCTAAGCCAGCATTTTCTACGACGCTGCAAGCAGACTTGGCACGCCTGGCACGTCTGGCCTCTTCCAGCGAGACGTGGAACGGCGCACCGATCTCACCCGACGTGCTTGTATCAACGCCCTCGTTTGTGGCAGAGCACAAGATGCTCTCTCTCGCGAACGTTGAAATGCTCGTGGTGGACGAGGCCGACACGCTCTTGGATGAAGGCTTTCGCTCCGAAACCGTGTCAGTATTACAGAACCTATCCGACTCGGCCCAGCAATTGTTTGTGACCGCTACGATACCAAAATCTGTGCGCCTGTTCTTTGACGAGGCTTGTCCATCGCTCGTGACACTCGCATCACCGCACCTGCACCACCTGCCCCGGCGTCTATCTGTCATGTTTGTCGATCCTAGTGGCAGCAAAGAATTGGCCGTGCTCAAGGAGTTATTCCGCGTATTTACGACGCCTGGGTGCGAGCACGACCAGGTGCTAATATTCCGCGATAAGCGCTCGAGTGTCGAACATCTCAGCCACTTTCTGTCGCAGCGGAATGTCGACCACGTCGCATGGACAGGCGAGGGGAGCGACCGCAAAACACGCACCTCGCCCTCGCTCGCTCCGTTTCTAGCTGGACCATCCGAGTACTTGGCGCGTCGTTCTCCCCCTGTGCAGGACGCGCCGCGTGTGCTAGTGACAACATCGTTGCTCTCGCGTGGCCTGGATTTTGGACCGTTCCTACGGCATGTATTCTTACCTGATGCTGGCCGAAATACCAAGCGGTCTGTGCACGCTGCTAACAACAATGCCCTCGAGCTCCTGCACCGCGCTGGCCGCTCGGCGCGCGCTGGTCGCTCCGGCACCGTCGTCGTTTTTGACAAGAGCAGCGCACCTGGCAAGTCCAAAGTACTGATCAACCGCCGCGGCCAAAAGAAGGGGATTGTTCGAGGCCAAATGGACTTGCTCGTCCAAGCCCTTCGAGCGCCTCGGCCACGTCGTCGACGGCCTCCACAAAGAAAAGGCATGTCCACATAGCCTCGTAGCTCTGCCTTTCATCATGCAAGATCTCGTGTTTCGCTGGCTGAGCCAGGTGCTCGTTCCTGTACGTCCGTCCGACTCATTCAGCAGTACAAGGAGCGCGCACGCATCATGTCAGACATGGATACCATCCTGACTGAGTACCCGACGCTGCGGCCCCGCACAGATGTGTACAGTACGTCCCACAGCGCCACTCACGCTGCAGCATACAATGACGGCCGCTCAATGCTTCTTCTCCTGCTGGACGGGACGATCGCTGTACCATTTCATGGCAGCGTATATAACATACCCATGCATTTTTGGTTCCCGCGCGTGTACCCGCAGGAGCCTCCGATTGTCTACGTCGTGCCCATGCGTGACATGCTACTACGCAGCGGCGAACACACCACGCCAGAAGGGTGTGTACAGGTGCCGTACATACATACGTGGATGCGCAAGCCTGAAGCAAGTTCCCTGCTCGAACTTGTGCGTGAATGCCAGGCCGCTTTCAGCCTCGAACCGCCCGTCATGGCCAAGCGCCCCACGTCCCCACCGGCCCCACCGCCACTGCCTCGACAGACCGTGCCAGCCGTGCCGCCACTTCCTCCCAAAGCGAATCATGCCTCTCTTAGCGAGACGGAGGCACCGGAGGTGACGATGCCCGCGCCACCACGGCCCATGAATCCTGCCGTGACCGAGCTACATACCAAGGTCCACCAGCAACTCTCGATGCGCGTCGCCGAGATGCACGCGGTACAGACGCAGTCTGACGCGCAGCTACGCATGCTCTTGGACGACCTGGAACGCGGCGCACCCGCGCTGGAAGACGAAATGCAGCGCCTGCGTGCTGTACGAGATGTCTGTGTCACCAACGCGCAGCGTCTGTCGACCATGATGGACACAGCCAAGCGGACTACGTGGGAGCTCGAGGCTCGGCCTGAGCCGGACGTTGATCATATGATGTCGGCCACGAGTCTTGTCGAAAACCAGCTCCTGCAGCTCATGGCCGACGACCAAGCCATTGAAGATACACTCTACCAACTCAGTCGTGCACTATACTCGGAGCAACTCTCGCTCGACCGCTTCATTAAACACACGCGTATGCTCTCTCGCGAGCAGTTCCTTAAACGCGCACTCGCTCAGAACATTGCACAAGGTCTCGGATGGGACGCGCCCCTTACTGGGCCGGCGACACCGACATGAACGCCGCACTTGAGCTCTGCTGATCAGTATCAGGCCACATACCTCGCCAGGCTTGACGCCCACTGTCGAAAGCGTAAGTGTGCCGTCTTGGCCTACAACAAAGTGACTTGCGTCAGTCTCAGCCACATACCTGCGCTTCGTGCTGGCCTTGGTCCCGGTAAGCGCGCCGATCACCGTCCGCGTTGGATCAGACAACAGGCGATACGGTAGTGCGTGTTTCTTCGCGTGAATATATCCAACGTACCTTGGCCCATGTCGACTGCGCCTTGGGCGAGTCACTCGACAGCCCAAAGATGTCGTACCCCGCCTGCTTCCAGTCGCTGCTCGCATCACGGAAGCACTGTGCCTGCCTCGTGCACCCAGGCGTATTGGCCTATCCATCAGTCTTGCCCTTTACATACCTTAGGATACGTAAATATCACCACCTTGCGCAAGTCGCCCACATTCACCGTCTTGCCATCCTGGTCGACGAGCTCGACGGATGGAAGTGTGTCACCAACGCGCAGTGGCTTTGCGGCCGGCGTCGACGTCTTGGTCTGCTTCGGTGCAGGCGCCTCTGCCTCATCGCTCGGTGCATCCAGTGAGCGCTTTTGCTTTTGCGCCACACGCGCTGACTGCCGACGTGTCTGTATGTCAGCCATGAGCGGGAAAAAGCGTCGACGCGCTAGACGTCCCGCTCAAAGAGGACGCGCCGGTTATGATGTGGAGGTGAGCAGGGCTCACGGTCCCAGTTCGCTGCCGAGGAGGACGCGGCCCTGTAGGCTCGGTGCATCGCTGTGGCTCTCGCTATTGTGTTCATGCTACGTACGGGGTATGCACCGACTACATACCGCCACGAAGAGAAAGGACCAGCTGATGGGTAAGCACGTGAGACATACGTGAAGAACGGTCCCGCCCTCGATGCCATAGTCCTTGACGACCTTGTCGTCAGCCCTGCCTGTCAGTTTTGATGCTTGCATGCAGCGTACATTTGCTTGCCGCCGAAAATCAGGCGCTGCTGCGCAGGTGGAATACCCTCCTTTTCTTCGACGCGCTCCTTGATGCGCAGAATCTCACATCAGTGATGCGGCACGTACCTTGTCCGTTGACTCGACATGCAGCTCAATTTCTACTGCGTTAGCTAGGTACATGTGCACGCACCTTTGCCCGTCAGTGTCTTGACCTTGATGAGCATGGTCGTCGTAGTGGGGAAATCACGTGGCTGGAGAGAAGTTCAAGGTCCACGGAAACGGCAAGTACCATTCTAACCATGCATCTACTACCGCGCGAACGTGACAAGCTTTATCTGCGCGAGATTGGCTTGCTTGCCCAGACGCGCCTCGCGCGTGGTCTCCGGCTCAATGAGACGGAGACGATTGCCCTGCTTAGCACAGTGCTGCATGAAATGGCGCGCTCGGGCCAGTACTCCGTCGCGTCGCTCATGCAGCGTGGTAAGACGATCCTGGGATACCGCCACGTTCGCCAAGGTGTCGCTCAAATCGTGCATGAAATCATGATCGAAGCTACGTTTCCGGATGGAACGTTCCTGGTCACTGTCGTCCATCCCATATGCTCATCGAGCGGCAGCCTGGAAGCAGCCTTGTACGGTTCGGGGTTGGCTGTGCCAGATGATAGTATTTTTCCTCAGATTCGGACACCCGAAGGCCCTGTGCCTGGTAAGGTCATGGCTCTCACAACGGCTCCGCCCATCCAACTGTTCCCTGGGTACCGTCGCCGCATGATGGAGATAACCAACACGGGCGACCGAGCCGTACAAGTGGGCTCGCACTACCCACTGCCCAAGGTGAATCAGGCCCTGAAGTTCCCACGCGATCAAGCGGAGGGCTACAAACTCGACATTGCTGCGGGCACCGCCGTGCGCTTTGAACCAGGTGACACACGGCGCGTCACTCTCGTAGAGACAGGTCCCGCTTACAAGGCTCGCATGAGTGCGAGAGACACGGCACCTTTGCCGGATGCACCTGAACCATTTTCACTCTCACGAGAGGCGTATGCAACGCTCTATGGGCCTACGACTGGCGATCGTGTGTGCTTGGGCGACACGAACCTGTGGGCCGTCGTCGAACGTGACTGCACGGTGTATGGCGACGAATGCACGTTCGGCGGCGGTAAGGTGCTTCGCGATGGTATGGGGCAGACGTCAGGACGGCGAGCCACTGATGTGCTTGACACGGTCATCACGAACGCGCTCATTGTGGACTATACGGGTATCATTAAGGCCGACATCGGCATCAAGGATGGCCATATTGCGGGTATCGGCACCGCTGGTAACCCCGACACGATGGTGTACGTGACTCAGAACATGATTGTGGGCTCGTGCACGGAGGTTATTGCAGGCGAAGGCCTCATTGTGACGGCGGGCGGTATTGACACACACGTGCATATGCTGTCCATGGACATGTGTGAAGAAGGTTTAGCGTCAGGTATTCTGACGCTGGTCGGTGGTGGCACCGGACCAGCGGCAGGCTCGCGGGCCACGACGTGCACGCCCGGTCCATGGCACATCCGGAAAATGCTGCAGGCCACCGACACGCTGCCCATAAATATCCTGCTCACGGGCAAAGGCAACGATTCAGGCGAAATACCCTTGCGAGAGCAAATCGAGGCCGGATGCGCGGGCCTCAAAATCCATGAGGACTGGGGCGCGACGTGCGACGTCATCGACACGTGCCTGCGGGTGTGTGGCGAGTATGACGTGCAGTGCACGATCCATACCGACTCGCTGAACGAATCAGGCTTTGTGGAAGATACGCTCCGGGCCATCGACGGCCGCACGATTCACACATACCACACCGAGGGTGCCGGCGGCGGACATGCGCCCGACATTATCCGTGCGTGTGGTGAGCTCAATGTGTTACCCGCATCAACGAACCCCACACAGCCTTACGCTTCCAACACGATTGACGAGCACCTCGACATGCTCATGGTGTGTCATCACCTGTCCAAGAACATTGCTGAAGATGTTGCATTTGCCGACTCGCGAATCCGCGCCGAAACGATTGCCGCTGAGGATGTGCTGCACGACATTGGCGCGATCAGCATCATGAGCTCCGACTCCCAGGCCATGGGCCGCATTGGCGAGGTCATTTCACGCACATGGCGACTCGCTGACAAGATGAAGGCCCAGCGCGGTCCGCTGCGTACGACGTACAGCAACGACTCGCTCACGGACGACAACGCACGCATCCGGCGCTACATTGCCAAGTACACGATCAATCCGGCCGTGGCACACGGCATCTCCCACGTGGTGGGATCCGTCGAGGTCGGCAAGTTTGCTGATCTCGTCGTGTATAAGCGCGAGCACTTCGGCGTGCGTCCCGAGATGGTCATCAAGGGCGGGCAGATTGTCATGGGCAACACGGGAGACTCCAATGGCAGCATTCCCACGGTACAGCCGATCTACCTGCGCAAGACATTTGGCTTCCAACCGAGGTGTGCCGCCGAAAATAGCATCGCCTTTGTCAGCAAAGTAAGTCTTGCCAACGTCGGCCACTATGGCCTCAGCAAGCGCTGTATGCCTGTCACACGGTGCACAGGCCTCACCAAAAAGGACATGCTGCTCAACGATACGCTGCCTGTCATTAAGGTGGACCCGGAGACGTTCAGTGTCACCGCCGATGGCCAGCTCATGGCATCGGAGCCTGCCACGCAGGTGGCCCTCTCAGTCGGCACGGGTATATTTTAGGCTGCGTCGCATCGCTGCATGGCGGACGCGCTGTGGCACCTGGGCCCAGTATGCGGCCTGCTCTGCGCCTTGCAGGACGTATGATGGCGGTCCTAGGCTCTGCGCCACCGATGCAGCCGCCGCCGCCGAAGCGCATCGCACATATACCACGCTGGGCTTTTGCGCATCCACATAGTCAATCGCATTTGGCGCGACCGCAGCGAGGCGCGACTTGAGCGCGTCGACAGCCACGCTTTGCGCGGTCATGACAGCCACGATGGTATGCTGAGGATAGTCTGTGTGGTCGTGCTGAGCTGCGCGTGTTGCCTGTATGTTCTGGCGCACGAGCTCTTGCCGCCATGCTTCGTACTCGGCGCGTCTCTGCTCAAACTGGTCCCAAGTCATGCACCGTGCGGAGGGACCAAAGGGGCGCGACGTATACGTCCAGCCATAGCGGAGCAATAACTTCTCGGCAGATGCAGCATCCAGACAAACCAGAGCATCTCGTATAGGCCGCCGAGGCAGTTCAACTTGCTTGGGCGTCGCAGTCGGTGATACAACTGCGTAGACCTGCGGAGCGTCGACGAGCGACGCCACGCTTTCAGCCAACTCCAGTGCATCGCACGCGTGTTCCACGGCGTGCTCGAGAAACACGACTTGCACATGATCAGCTGCTGCAAGCCGCACATGGAATGCATCCCTGCCTTGCTGCACGACATGCAGAGCATAGAGCGCCTCAAGTGCGGCGCACAAATCCGCGCTGGACGTGCATCCCAGCCTTGGTAGAACAGGATTCGCTAGGAACTGCATGACATGTACATCTTGCTTCGTGGCCAACTGGACCAGCTCTGCCAGGGCCTTGTTGTCGCCATACGCGCCTCTCTGCGCAGCCCACCATGGCGAGAGGAGATTCAGCAGCGCTGCTGCCACAGGGCGCATATCCCTGCTCGCATGACATTGCGATTTTGGCGGCGGTGGCGGCGGTGTCGGCCGTCCCGGTGGATGCACACGCTTCGTACCTGCTACGCTGCGAGGTACAAAGGGCAGCATGGTGCAGGCCAGGCACCCGATCGCGCAGGCTATCGGGCGTAGCAGGCTTCTGTGTCCACGTCATCAATGCATATAGACGCACGGGCCGCTTATAAGGCCGCGTGACACACCGCCTCTGTTTCCCCCAACATGCACGCGATGTGGCTGTGGACGCTGGTGCTGGCCCTGGTGGCGGCCGTGGCACAGGCTTCCCATGTGCTGGACCTTACGCAGACCGCAGACTATGATGCTGTCGTCGGCAAGTCGGCTGGCGCCATGGTGGAATTCTTTGCGCCATGGTGCGGTCACTGCAAGCGTCTGGCGCCTGAGTACGAGAAATTGGCAGATGCGTTTGCGAAGAAGAAAGACAAGGTCGTCATTGCCAAGGTCGATGCTGATGCGAATCGTGAGCTGGCTGACCGCATCAAGTTGAGTGGCTTCCCCACGCTCATGTACTTCCCACCCAACTCGCAGCAGGGCGTGCCGTACAACGGCCCTCGCACGACCGAAGCGCTTGCTGAATTTGTGACGCAACAGTCACAGATCAAGAGCAGTATGCCGCCACCTGCTCCTCCCGCTGCCATTGAACTCAACGTCGACAACTTCAACAGCATTGTGGAAAATCCTGACCTCGACGTGCTCGTGGAGTTTTATGCTCCTTGGTGCGGCCACTGCAAGCGTCTGGCGCCGATCTACGAGCAGGTCGCGCGCGTGCTGGAGCGCGACTCGCATTGCGTGATGGCTAAGATCGATGTAGACGATCCCAAGAATGCCGAGATCCGCACGCGCTTCCAGATCGCCAGCTTCCCGACCCTGTCCTTTTTCCCGGCTGGTTCTTCCGACAAGTGGCCTCGTCCGTACCTCAAGGAGCGCACGGCCGAGGAGCTGCTTGCGTTTATGAACGAGAAGTGCGGTACGTTCCGCACACTCGAGGGCACGCTGACGCCGCTCGCCGGCCGCCTTCCGAAGCTCGATGGCCTCGCTGCTCGCTTTTACGCGGCTGTGACCGAGGCGGCCCGTGGCACCCTCCTCGACGAGATGAAGGCCTATGTGCAGGAACTCAAGGACCATGTGTCGTCCACGCGCAAGGCCTCGGCGGCTGATTACTATGTGCGTGTCCTCGAGCGTATCCTGCGCGACGGCACCGAGTACGTGAAGCGCGAGCATGAACGCTTGTCCAAGATGCTGTCTAAGCAGGCGCAAGGCCTGTCGGCCTTGACCGGCGAAAAAATCGACGACATTACGCGCAAAATCAACGTGCTTTCAGCCGTCATGAATGAGCGCATTGCCAAGGCTGCTACCAAGGCGACACAGGACGCGTCGTCAGCCGCCGCGGAGGCAACGGCCGCGTCGTCCGCGCACGACGAGCTGTAGGGCAAATAGTCATCACTCCACTTGGTGCTCTCTCTTTCCTCCATGACCAAGGCAGCCTCACCGTGGGCGTTGCCGGCGACCGTGCAGGGCAAGGCGGCGAGTGTGTGTATAGCCGACCGCGCACTGGAGGTAGTCGTCGGCAAGAGTACGTGGCTGCATATTCCTATCGAGCTCGTTCTTGATGTGACATGGACTTCGCTCTCTCTGTCCTTCGCCGTGGTGGCACCGCGCCGCCACTTGTGTCACGCTCCACGCGTTCTCTCTCGCGCACAGTGGACTGAGCGGCACAAGAATGCTGCAGAGCTCGAGCCTTTCACGTTTGAGGCGCAGCATGTCGATGGCGAAGGCGCTGAGTGGGCTGCTCACGTCATGCAGCTGGCGTATCACCGAACGCGGCCCCGGCGACGAGTCCTCATTATCTGCAACCCGTTTGGCGGCAAGGGACACGCGAAAAAAATGCTCGATGATGTCGTTACGCCTACATTTAACGCGGCGCGATGCACGATACACGTCGTCGAGACCAAAAAACGCGGTGATGCGTACCGCTATTGCGAGTCGCTTGACGTGTCGCAGTACGATGCGCTTGCGTGTGTGGGTGGCGATGGCACTCTGCATGAGAGCCTGAATGGTCTTGCGTGCCGCACAGATGCAGCCCATGCCCTCACGCTCCCTGTCGTGCCGGTGCCGGCCGGCAGCGGAAATGGCCTGTTTGTGAGTCTGCATGGCGCGGCCGTCGGCTTCTCTGCGGTGCATGCCTGTCTTAGTGCAATTAAGGGTGTGCCGTACACACACGAGCTCATGACTGTTACGCAACCGCAAGATGCCTTTACATCCGCCTACTCATGTCCCTACACGCTGCACGGCGTTGGTCCCGACGGACGCTCCTACGTCCAGTACTACTCGTTCATGTCACAAGCGATCGGCATTATTGCCGATATCGATATCGGAACCGAGTCATGGCGCTTCATGGGCGACGCCCGCTTCGAAGTCGGCTACGTCTTGTCCGTGCTGCGGAACAGGCCATGCCCCATCACCATCGAAGTATGCTTCGGTCCGTCAGGCACGGCTAGCCGAGCTGATATGTATCATGCCGCGAAGAAGACGCCCGAGCGCATTCAAGAATCGCCACTACCTGTCGAAGACGCACACCAACTGCTGCGCGGAAGTGTGCTCGATCCGCTGCCGACCGCTGACGTGCCGCTGCGCCTGAGCGAGAGCGCTCGGCCACCCACCGACGATACCTGGACGCGCCTCGATGTGTCCGTCTCGAGCGTCTATGCCGGCAAGGTGCCGTTTGTGTCGCGCGGCCTCATGGCATTCCCATACACCTGCCCAAGCGATGGGCTGATGGACGTGCTCATCCAGGACCAACGCACCTCCGCTCTACAGAAGATCTCTGCGACGCTGCATGGCGAGTCGGGTGATCATATTTTTGACCGCGGCATGCACTACTTCAAAGTCCACGCATTACGTATCACGCCGCATCCCAACACGCCGCGGCGGTTCCTGAGCGTCGATGGCGAAATGGTCCCGTATGCGCCTATCCAGGTCGAGGTGTCGCCACTGCGCATCACGCTCCTCACCCTCAGCGACGACGAATGGTCCGCACCGAGCATCCGCGCACACACGATCCAAGCACATGCGAGTCGCTATCCTTAACCGCGGTTCATCGTGTTGCCCTCGCCACGCCGGTGACTCTCTGTATAGGCGTCCCAGTAGATGGCCTCTTGCCGTGCAGCTTCCTCAGCTTTGTCGGCGGTGCGTGTCCCGTCTTGTTCGCTGTCAACTTGTCGCTGCGCCCGCGGCGTCGGTGCGTCCTTGTCCGTGCTCGGCAGAATTCTCCCGCGTCGCGTCTCCTCTTCCAGGTACTCGTCTATGCTCATCGTCGGCAGACGGTGTGACGGGCGGAACACCTCTGACTTGAGCTGCTCGCGTTTGGGTATGATGGTAAAGGGGCGCAGCGGTCTTCCACTCTCGCTTAGCAGCGGCGCATCTGATGCAGGCGATGTCCAGCTTGGATCAAGGCGCCATGTCGTGTCCGTGGGCGCGTCATGCGCTTCGGGCATCGGCGGCGCTTGCAAGAGCTCCTTTTCTTGTAGGAGCGACTCTAGTGCGTTGGCCGTGCGCAGGGCATGCAACACGATCAGCAGCATGAGATAGCTGCGTAGGTGCGCGACAGGGGGGACTTCGAGCGTGGCGGACACGACAGGCACCATCTCGGTATCATCGTCGTCATCTGCTCCTGACTCGACAAGCACATCATAAAATACATCAGCGGGCGATGTAGGCCTGTGCCGATAGGCATCGCGGAACGCTACGAGCCGTGCCTGTACCGCTTTTTCAAGTTTCAAGACCTGGATTTTGAACATGCGCTTATCTGCGGGTGCCATGGGCTGCGGTGCGTCTTTTGTCATGTATGGACGCAGTAACGTCCCCACTGAGACGGGTAACGCCGAGTGTCGTCGCAGCAAGGCGAAAAAGGTACGTGCCGCACCGATCGACGCATCCACCTGCTTCCGGCGCTGCGTGACGCGATCTTCAGCAGGGTCGATACGTGCACGCGTCTGCACGTCGGACTGCAAGCTGGGAATCAAAAACATACGCAAAGCTGGCGTGCTAATTTCGTCCAAGCGGTCGTTGGGGCTGATCACTGACAGGGCATCAGCCGCGCGCGCCACATCACTCAGCATCTGCAAGACTTTCTCGGATGCGGCATTATGACTCGACGCGAGCTCGAAGGCGGCGCTCAGTGTAGCCGTCAGCGACGCGTCGTCCTGGGACATGGCCAACCTATCTGCTTCCACGCCTGCGACAACCCCATTATATTTACTAAGCACGTGTCGCACGGACGAGATGACTACGCGATCCACGAAAAGTAGGCGCACGACACGAGCCATATCGTGACAGCCACGCCAAACTCGATCGACGAAAAGACCACGAGAAAGGAGGCCAGCGAAAAAACCGGATAGGCGTATAAAAGATAGGCGGCGCCTGACAGGTATGCTTCAAATCGCAGTGTCGCATGCTCAATTTGGACCACACTGGGATGCAGCGCCAAAGGGAGCGGCTGATCGGGCAAGATGACATTTTCATGCGTCGTGAGCCCGACGCGGACGTGCGCTTGCGAGGCCAGGTATCCTTTCTGTCGAAATGCGGCAGGGCCACTGTCGATAGGTGATGCATGAGGCACGATGCGTCGTAGCAGCGGCACACGCACCAATTGAGTCGGGGCCACAGGCTCGCTGAGCACCGGCTTCCACAACATGCGCGACATGCGTGACGTCCAGCGTAGGAATAGAGGATCGGGAACTAGAAGCACAGGCCTGTGTGACTCATACAGCACGGTGCCATCATGCGTGCGGAGAGACATGTCGACCATGAAATTGCCCATGTCCACATTCACGCGGTTGACGGGAATTCGTAAATCGAGAGACACGTCGTACGGCAGATCGACGTCGAACATCGGCTGGCGCGCTTCCTTCTGCCATACGAGTGCATCGGATGGTGTCGCGTCCAGACGCACATCGGCCCAAGGAGCGCCCTCGCCGTACTGCAGCCACACGTCCTTGGACAAGGCCACCTTGGGCACCCACGCATAGTAAAATGCACCAAACGCCAGTAAGGCTAGTCCCATGCACGTGAAATGCAAGGCACATAGCATGAAGATGCGCAGTACAATTCTATGCGACGTAGGTGATAAGAACACGGCGTACGTCACGCGGTAACATTGCTCCAGCGGCCACCGTACCAGCATGCGCCATATCGCTCGCACGTAGGCCCAGACCGTCTGTATCGCGACATCGAGGTACGATGGGGCATGCCCGGAACGCCGACGCACCCATCCCCTGCGACGCGCACTCTTGCGCAGCGGTCCCCGCGATACGGGCCTAGGCGGAAGGACCTCGCGTTTCATGACGACGGTGGAGGGGCAGAAGGCCGCCGCCGTCCCAGGGTGCTGGCGTGGAGGCATGAGGCCCACGTGGGCCATGAGAGACCGTGGCGGCCGTCGAGTCGAGGGGCGATCGGCGCTCGATATGGCGACGACTAGCGGCGGCAGCGAGTATAGCAGCGCGATGCGCAAGTTCAAGCTCGTATTCCTTGGCGAGCAGTCGGTGGGGAAGACGTCGCTGATCACGCGCTTCATGTACGATACATTCGACGGGAACTATCAGGCCACGATCGGCATCGACTTTTTGTCCAAGACCATGTATCTGGACGACCGCACGGTGCGTCTGCAGCTGTGGGACACAGCTGGACAGGAGCGGTTCCGCTCGCTGATACCTTCGTATATCCGTGACTCGTCCGTTGCGATTGTCGTGTATGACGTGACGAATCGCGATTCATTCCAGTCGACGTCCAAGTGGGTCGAAGACGTGCGTGCCGAGCGCGGCAACGAGGTCATCATTGCGCTCGTCGGCAACAAGACCGATCTGAATGATAAGCGCGAAGTGTCGACAGAAGAGGGTGAGCAGCGCGCGAAGGAGTACAACAATGTCATGTTCCTCGAGACGTCCGCCAAGGCCGGCCACAATGTCATGCCGCTGTTCAAAAAAATCGCTCAGGCCCTTCCGGGGGGCGACGATGCGCAGAACGACAGCGCTGCGCCACACCACAGTACGTATATACACACTCACACCCAGCTATCGATGTCTCGGCCCAGGCCGAGGGCGAGCCCCCGTCGTCGTCATGTAGGTGCTAATCGGATCCCCTGTAGCATGTGGTATGCGTCGCGCACCAAGTACGACAGTCGCATGACATGCACGCCCACGGGTCGACATGCATCGCGCACAGATATAGGCCGCGCATGTAGGCGGATCACGCCTCGCGTCTGCAGCACAAGGCCATCCGACACGCTCGCCGCGTCCCAGAACCGCATCAGAAGCGTGTAGAGCGGCATGTCGTACAGCATACCCACGACACAGACGAGAGTCGTATGCGTCGCATGCACCACAAAATAGCGCGCAGCACATGCCCAGTAAAACAAGAGCACGGTGGGAAAGAGGAACGCCAACAGTGTGAACAGAATCGTGCCGACAAACAGCTGGTCCACCTCGTGCTCAGCGTGGTCGAGACGCCCGCCGTGCAGCGGATTGCGTTTCCGGCTGCGAAACACGTCAAATAGCTCACTCGCCGCACCCACAAAGAAGGCCAGCACGCGCCGAAGCACGCCGTACATCAGACGCACATGCACCGTGCCTACTCGCAGTGCATCAGCCCCCACACCGAGGGCCATGGACGCGCCGAAGCAGCTCGTCCACGCCCACACCCGCAGCGCAGAAGGGATGTGAGCCGCAGCTGGTTCCAGCACCACGTACGTGTACAGCGCTGACACGCTGCCGAGCGCATCACTCAAGAAGAGAGCCAGCTCATCGTTCAGCTTGATGCCCAGCGGCCAGTGCGCGAGCCAGTGGAAGAGGGCGTGGAAAGAGGCATGTCCGATGCACGCCAGTCCCCCCTCGATCGCACGATGGATCTTGGCGCTGTGTGCCTCCATGACACCGGCGAGAAGGCACCCCAGTGCCATGTCGACGAGCGTCATGAGCCATGCTGACCAGCACGCGTGCATGGCCTTTTGCATCGCCTCCTGGCTCTGTAAGCGTCCGTCATACTTGAGCTCATGCCGCACAGCGTTCCACAGTGTACGGTACTCGCACCACGCACCCCAGCCCCGCAGACGGCGGTACAGGGCACAACACAGAAGCGAGTACGCCGACGCGCGTCGCAGCATCTCGAGACGAGGAAAGCCAACGCGTGTGCGCTGCTTCGGTATAGGCGTGCATGCACACGCATACGACGCCACGTTCATGTACGTCATGGCCGTGGACAGACGGGCGGGGAATGAGCGAATGGCATCGCGGCGTGTGGCGTCCATCGCCAACAGGTGCTCGAGACGCGTGTAGGGCGCGCTCGTAGCGCGCTCCAACTCCAGCGACTGGCCTCGCAGCACATTCGGCGGGGTATACAGCAGCACACATATGTCTGCCGAGCTGCGCAGTCTTATGTGCGGCATGTGGCGCGCGTCCAGTCGGACTAGGAGCCAGGCATCCTCGTTGGCTTCGTCTTGCATTCGCACACATCGTCCGAGTACGCGCACACGCGGCATATGCGTCCACGCTCGTGGCTCGGTGTCTGGATGCACGCAGGCTACCACCACCACCTCGTGCGTCGACCAACCATACACAGTCCCGGGCGCACGCGCATCGGCAGGCCAGTATATGTGCAGCATGGGCCGTGGCCGCGGCTGGGGCAGTAGCGGTGAGAGAGGCGGCCAGGATGGCAGACTCTCTTCCGCCTGCACGGCGTCCAGCGCGACACGCTGCTCGGCCAGGCGTTCGGCCGCGCACGATGCGAGCGCCGTCAAGCCCACAGCGCCCCCGGCGGCCACGAGCTGGGACATGGCAGTGGAGGTGCACGCCAACGAAGCCACGGCCGGCCAAGCGGGCTCGTGGACACGGCGGAGCGCTAGTCTAGCCGCGCACAAAGTCGTTGACTCGTCTATCTCAAGCTGCCTGCGGGGCCTCCTGTGTGTCCTGTTCGACGTCGATGAGACCGAGGCTCAGGCCGTTGCTGTGTTTCGCCACGTCGCGCGCACGCTTCGACTCTTCATGCTGGAGCTGGATCATGCGGCCGTGGATCTGGTGTGTGCGCTCAAGCTGCTTGGTCAGGCGCGCATGCGTACGTACCTCCTTGGTGTGGTGCAGGCACTCGAGGTAGTCGTCACGTGGGAGTGCACAGTCGCCGGGCGACTCGGACGTGAGGTAGCACTTGCGGAACTCTTGCCAGAACGTGAAGCAGCGCGATGGGCCACCCTTGACACCGAATCCAGACTGTCGCGCGTCAGTCAGCCTACCGGACGATACGTACCGCCATCGTAGTTACAAAAGGCAGCGAGACGTCCGCCGCCGCGGGCGCACGCGGTCGCTCGATGTTATCACGTGATTATCATTACGTGAGCGCCTCGCGAGGCGCTAGGGACAACTATTGCGTGTGCGTCGAGGCCTGGTCACAGCGGTAGCCCAGCTCTTGCACCGACTCGAGCGCCTGGTGCAGCACTTGGTACGCCTCTGAATCAGGTCTCGTGTGCGACAGCAAGTCGCGGAGGAGCAGGACGTAGCGCGGGATACGCTGCGTCGGCATGATGGCCACGTCCACGGCGCTCAGCTCCTTCGGCGCAGCGTCGGCCGTCGACCGCGACTTGTCGCGCCGGTCCGACTCCGGCGACGCATCGCTGCCATGCACGAGGTCAGGGCGCATGTTCTTGCGCATGATCTCGGCCGTTGCAGGCGCTACCGGCACGCGCCCCAGGCGGCCCTTGCTCTTGCTCTTCGACGCCTCCGTCGACCGCATCACTCGCAGCGTAGCACCGACGACGGCGTGCCAGCTTACATGCACTTCCTCGAGCCGCGGGCGGATCGACAGGAAGGCACGTGCGACGCCCTCGCTCGTCGGGCTGTCTTCAATACTGTACACGAGCACGCGGCTCACCGAGATGAGCTTCGGTAGCATGTTGCGCAGCGTCACTAGGTGCGGCGGTACGGCTGGCGTGGTGCTCGGCGTGCGCTGCGGCGTGCTCAGCGGCTGCGACGGCATGAGCACGTTCTTCTGCATGCGGGTGGACGACCTGCCTGCCCACTTAAGCACCACGATCAGCAGGCTCTCTAGATGCGCGGCATAGCTGCGCTCCGTCTGTACAAGTTCGCGAATGAGGAACAGCGCCTTGACTTCCTTCTTCCAGTCATCGTCATTCGTGAACGGCGCGCTGGGCTCATTGCCGGTCGTGTGTCCAATGCCGAGCTCATTCGGAATCGGGTCCGACATGGCTGAGCCGGCCCGGCTGCTGGCCCTGCCATCGTCGCCGTCGTCGGCCTCCTCCTGGTCGTGATCGTCGCTGTCGTCACTGCTGACAACGTCGCGACTATCCTCGTCCTCGCCCTTGTCGCCTGGCGGCGCTTCGTCCATGATCACGGACGATTGCGACGACGATCCTTCGCTCTCCACCTCCAAAAAGCTCGTCGACACATCCGGCGGCTCCGGCGAATGACTCAGACGCACCGACTCACGCTCCGCCCGACTGGCCAACGACCATGCGCGACTGCGCCCCGAGCGATCCTCCCCACCACTTGAGCACGCGCGGCTCATCGGCAACGGCGGCCGGTGCGGCGACGGTGGCATGCGGAGATTCGGCATGCTCGCCTTGCGCGACGACCGCACGCGCTCACGATGCGCCATGCGCTCCTTGTGCTGCATACGCACCTGCTCCAGTGCCTCGAGAAACTCGCGGTCGTCAGCGATGCGCAGCGTCGGCTGGCTCTTGTTGCGTTTCGTCCGGTACATCGACATGGGCGTCTCGGGCTGACTCGATGGCGAGGTCACGGGAGGAGGCGGTGGTGGCAGTGGCGGCGGCAGTGAATGGCGCTCATCATCGTCCGTGCCAAACGAGGCCTCTTCGTGCGCTGGCGGCGGCCATGCCTCGCGTGCATTTTTCTTGATCCGATGCGCCTGCGACGCTACAGCTGTGAGCAGACTCGATGACTTGGAGCCACGCAACGGCCGCGGCACACGCATCGATGTGTCGTCCTCGGACCGACGCCCCGCCGCCTCGTCCAGCGAGCCACGCGGGCTACTGGTCGGCATGGGTGCCGGCGCCGGCGCCGCCGGCTCCGTCTCAGCGCTTCGTGGCTTGTACCGAAGCAGCCACGGCGGGGACGTCGCTTCCGCTTCTTGCTCACTCAGCGCCTTGATGTTGAGGGGCTCGAGTATGCGAGTCAGAGGACGAGACCGCGCATCATGCTCCAGCTGCGCGTCGTGGCCGTCGGACAAGACCGGCGCAGAGAGGGGCGCTGCTGGTGGCGAGGGTATCACGGTGGCAGGCTCAGGCGCCGATGAGGACTGCTCCGCCGCCTCATGAGGCATATCACCATGGGCAACGCCGAACGCCTCGCCTGGCAGGGCAGGTAGCTCCGTGCCGCGCTCGACGATCTTGTCGCGCTCCATGGACGGCTTCAGGTGCAGCGCATGAGGCGCAGCATCACGCCTCTGTGGTGCTTCGAGGGTATCGAGCCCGAGATTATCGAGTAGTTCTTGAGCGCCGTCATGCTCGGACTGCGGCGCATGCGTTGACCAGCCATGCTCGACAAACACGTCGTGCACGGACGATGCCATCGAAACGTCGTGCGTAGGCGGCGATAGCTGCTCATAGTCGCCCTCTTCGTCATCAGATACCAGTGCGAGCGCTCCGACGCGCATGCGGTCGTCCGACGAGTCAGAGGCATCTCGCGATACGATACGCTGCGCTGGTGTGGCCATCGACGTGCCTGGCACACTATTCGAGCGCCGGCGCAGCTGCTTGTCCGGCGAGTGGAAGCTGCGATCCATCGAGTCGTGCGCGGTCGCGAGCGACGTGCGTGTCTCGAGCGAGGTGATCGAGTACGAGGACGGTGGCTTGGCTGGGCTATCGTTCGCGGCCGCCTCGGCGACGGGCGTCGGCTCGGCGCGGTGCTCGTTGCAAGAGATCGCCACAGGCGACGCGGACGGCGGAGACGACGGCGACGGCGGCTTGGACGTGCGCGACGAGGCACTCGATGGCGACGGCGCAAGCGGCTGCACGGGCGTGATGGTGGGAGAGAGCATAGGCGGCGTCTTGCCGGTCATGCGGGATGCGGGAGCCAGGGGCGCCGTCTCGATCGTCACGGGCTGTACAGGGGGATCAGGGGGGTGCGTGGATGGCGGCGTGGATCCTGGGGACGTGGACGAGTCGGAAGCCGACACGCCCATCGGTGCCGACATCATAGGCGGCGGTGGCGGATCTCGCCTGTACTTCCGCGCCTTGTCCTTGGCAAAGTTTTTCAGATTGAGGAACTTGTGCATGTGATCGATGCTCTTGGTCCGCGCACGCAGAAACATGGCACGTTTCTCGCTCATCGGCGGTTCCGGAGGAGGCGGCGGCGGTGGCACGGGCGGCGTCGTTCTCGACACCGCCTCGCTGCCGGGCGCCGCCGGCGCGCTTGTCGGTGCAGAGGGCACCTCTTGGTGCTCGGGTATCTCGGACATGGGGTGCGCATGCAGCGAGCGCTGCAGCGAGCTAGTGCGTGACGGGGGGCTCGGTGCACTCTCGTTGCTCGATGCGAGGGAACGATGAGACGCGCTGCTGTCGATGCGCTGCAGCGACGTTTCTGCCGCGCCATGCGCCACAGGTGCGTCGGTATCGCGCCATCGGCGCGCGCCACGAGACGTCCCGTCGTCAAGACTCTCGTCCATCTCGCCATAGTGACCGCTACTTTTGCGGAAGCCAGGGAGCATGTGCCATGCCTGGCGCATGGCCTGGCGCAGGCCCGTGGGCGCCTCGGACGTCTCGGGTGCGACGTCGGTGCTGTTGCGGGGCCGACTCGTGAAGAACGGTGGCATGACACCACTTGCGCTACCCAAGCTGCTGGACAGCGAGGGCGACGCCTTGGGCAGCGGATCTGCCTCGAGCGACAGAGGCGGCGGCGTTATCTTCGAAGACGAGGCCGCCTCGTCTTCACGCGTCGTAGACATGGTCAGCGTGTGTGTGTCACGAACTTGTCGTCGTCCACACACCGCCGGCGGAGCGCCAAGAATGTCGTCAGGGAGCAGCGCCGCACCCGACGTGGATGTACACGTTGCCGCTCGGTGATTCGCGCTCGCCGACGACTCGGCCGTACGTCAGCGGGCGCCTCCTCCTGACGAACGGGGATTTATGCCCGTGCACACCCCACGCCGGGCGCGCCCCGAGGGTGGTACGAAGCACAGTTCGAGTATGTGGGTATCTGCGACGGCGCGCGCCGCTGGGCGGTGCACATGGCGCCCTTGTACGATGGTGCCGACGATGATTAACACACACAGGAGCTACAAGACGATTTCGACGCCGAACGCGCCCAGTGCGATTGGACCGTACTCGCAGGCCGTCGTGCACAACGGCCTGGCCTTTGTGTCGGGCTGCATCCCATTTGACCCCCAGACGATGCAGTGCGTCGACGGCGGCGTCGAGGCGCAGGCGCAGCGTGCGCTTGATAACCTCATGGCCGTCGTCGCGGCCGCTGGCTCCGACAAGAGCCAGGTGCTCAAGACCACCGTCTTTTTGAAGGACATGAACGACTTTGCCAAGGTCAACGTACGTCTGCTCGACTCACCCCAGGCCATCTACGAAAAAGCATTCGCGCCGTACAAGCCCGCGCGCTCTGCCGTCGAAGTCGCGCGCCTGCCCCGCGACGTGCTCGTCGAGGTCGAGTGCATCGCCGCCGCTCGCGAATGACTAGCTCGTGGATAGTTACGTCAACCGTATCACTACAAACATCAGCATCCAGCACACGACGACGCACACAATGCTGCCGATCGTGAACCATCCCATACTCCGCGCCTTTTTCGAAAACACGCCCAACTGCCCTCGCGTACGCGTCATGAGCCCGAGGTTCTGGTCCAGTCGGCCACTCGCCTCCTCGACCAGCACGCGGTCACGTTCCAGGGACTCGGAAAACGCCGCCGTATTCGCCTTGAGCACGCTCGCCATGCGCAGGAGCTCAGAGGCCAGGGCATCCTGCAAGGAGCGATCTGACTGCAGTCGCGGAGGCCCTGGCTTTTCCTCCGTCGCCTCCGGCGCCGGGCGCCGCTGTCGTAGGGCAGGCGCCTCGATCGTAGGCACTTCTGCTACGGGCGTTTCCACGGCCGGCGGCGTCGCCTCTTCCTTCACAGGCTCAGGCTGCGTCGAAGCTGCGGCGCATACAGCGAGTCCATCATATAGGTACTCGTTCCAATATTCTTCCAGGGGAACGGGATGGGCAGGCCGCCGCACGACGACGCTCAGCAGACTATCTGCTGCTTCGCGCACACGCTGGATGCGTGGGAGAGCCTCAGACGTAGTCGGCACACTACTGGCCATGCGTTCCGCATTCGCGGCTGCCGCACGAATCGCTTGCACACGCTCGGCATCTGCCGCTGCGCCTAGCGCACGCGCGCTCGCCATGTGCGCCTGCTCATCACGCACCATGCGCTCTAGCGCATCGAGATACCTTGCCAGATTGTGTGGGGCATGCTCCGTACGCACGAGCGGCTCCTCTCGCGCCCGGTAAAAGGGATCCACCGCTGCCAGTGCCATGACCACCGCCAACCGAGTCACGAGCGGAGGGAGGGGCCCTGAGAGTTGATGACATAAGCGCAGGTCGAGCCGCGCTCTTTTCCTCTTCTTGCATGCCTCTGGGCCGCCTGCCTCTTTGTGTGTTACGTGGAGCCAGAAGGTTTGTTGTCCATCCCCATCGGAGCATGTCCAAGTCAAGTGAGGCTGTCGCTGCGTGTCGTCGACAGATTGAGGCACAGCTCGACAAGGTTCGCACGCTCAATGCCAGCGAGGCACCGATCGATGCCGTCTCGAGCGAAGTGGCGGCGCTACAGGCACTGAGTGCGCAGCTGGGCGAGCTGAGCCTGTCAAAGAAGGGCGGCCAAAAGGGTAAGATTACGCTCAAGACGCCAAAGGGCACACGCGACTGGGAGCCGCTCTCGATGTCGCTTCGCAAGCATGTGTTTTCGACGATCGAGCGCGTGTTTTCGACGCACGGCGCCGTGACGATCGACACGCCCGTGTTTGAGCTCAAGGAGATTCTCGCTGGCAAGTACGGCGAGGACAGCAAGCTCATCTATGACTTGCAGGACCAGGGCGGCGAGCTGTGCAGCCTGCGCTACGACCTGACGGTGCCGTTCGCCCGCTTTGTGGCCATGAACCCCACCGAGTACGGCAACATTAAGCGCTACCACATCGCCAAGGTGTACCGCCGCGACCAGCCGGCGATGACGAAGGGCCGCTTCCGCGAGTTCTACCAGTGCGATTTCGATATCGCAGGCACGTACGACGCCATGGTGCCGGATGCTGAGTGTCTGTGCGTGCTGGTCGAGACTCTCGATGCATTGGACATTGGTGCGTTTACGATCAAGCTGAACCACCGCAAGCTGCTCGATGCCATCTTTGCCGTGTGTGGCGTGCCTGACGACAAGATCCGCACGATCTCGAGCGCCGTCGACAAGCTCGACAAGAGCCCCTGGGACGAGGTCAAGCATGAGATGGTCGCCGAAAAAGGCCTGCCGGCCGACGTAGCCGACCGCATCGGCACCTACGTCCTGCAGCGCGGTAGCCGCGAGCTCATCGCCAAGCTGCGCGAGGACGCCGCGCTCATGCAGAACAACAAGGCCGTCGAAGGCCTCGCGGACATGGAGCTCCTGTTCCAGTACCTCGACGTCTACGGCGTCGTAGATCGCGTGTCATTTGACCTGAGTCTCGCGCGCGGCCTCGACTACTACACGGGCGTGATTTACGAGGCTATCACGGCGCTGAGTGCACCGCCTACGAAGGAAGGCGCGCCGGCGCAGCGCAAGACCAAGGACAATGGCGAGCTCGACGAAAGCACGGTGGGTGTCGGCTCCATCGCCGCAGGCGGTCGCTACGACCACCTCGTCGGCATGTTTTGCGGCGCTAAGCGACCCGACGCCGTGCCGTGCGTGGGTGTGTCCATTGGTGTCGAGCGTGTGTTTTCGATCCTCTTACAACGCCTCCAGGAGGCACAGGCGCGTGGCGAGCGCACATCGGTGCGCCAGAAAGAGGTGGACGTGTACGTGATGAGCATGGGTGATGGCCTGCTGCTTGAGCGCATGCAGGTGTGCAAAATGCTATGGGATGCAGGCATCAAGGCCGAGTTCCTGTACAAAAAGAAGCCCAAGCTGCAGCAGCAGTTCGCCGTCGTGGACAAGGAGCAGATCCCGCTGGCCGTGCTGCTCGCACCGGGCGAGTGGGCCAACGGGACCGTGCGCGTCAAGCAGCAGCTCGGCAAGGACGAGGCAGGCGACGACAAGGGCACCGAAGTGCCCCTCCCTGAGCTCGCAGCGTTCGTGCAGACCAAGCTCTCGCCATCTAGTTGAGGAAGCCCTTGATAGCGCCGCCGACATTCGCCACGTCAATGAGAAAACTGTCATGGCCATGTGGTGCATCAATTTCATAGTACATCACGGACGTGTTGCCATTCATCCGAATGCACTCGGCCAGCTCGCGCTGCTGTTCCACGGGAAAGAGGATATCACTCTGCACACCGAGAATCAGGATCGGCACGTCGTGCAGGCGGCGCAGACCCCGCGCCAACGAAGGCACGTACGCATGGGCGCCGGGATGCGAAATAGTCGTGATGTGCGGGCGGCGCTTCGGGCTCGCGGGTGCGTGATCGATGCGCTCGACGGGCAAATTGCCATCGTCACCGTGCGCCTCCATACGGGCCGCGCCAAGCTCGGCCAGCGCGTCGTCCGTCATGTCAAACAGGTCCATGGCCTTGGAGATGTAGATAAGGGAGTTCGCGTCGTACTTGAGACAGAACTGCTCGCCCTGGTGGTCGAGGTACGTTTCCACCAAAAAGTCAGGGCACAGCGCGGGCGACCGCTGCGTGTGCCGCCGGCGACCGAAGCGCTGCTCCCACTCGGGGCCGGAGCGGTACGTGATCGTCGCAATCTGCCGCGCGAGCTTCATGCCTTTGTGCGGCTGCACCTGGTTCGGACCGTAGTAAAAGCCACGATTCCAATTCTCGTCGGCCATCAACACACTTCGCTGTGCGTACCGCAGCGCAATGCCAGACGGTGCACTGCGAGCACATCCGCTTATGCTAATGACACGGCCAACGCGCTCGCGGAAGAGATGGGCGGCAGCAATGCTCAGCATGCCGCCCATACTCGAGCCGACACTCGCATACAGCGTGTCGATGCCGAGGTGGTCCAACAGCTGAAACTGCGCGCGGACCATGTCAAAAATACTCAGCACGGGAAAGCGTGTGGCATAGGGCGCACCGTCCGCATCGAGAGGGTGCGCGCTCGACGGTCCCGTACTGCCATAGCACGAGCCCAGCACGTTTGTGCACACGACGAAGAACTTGTTGGTGTCGAGTGCCTTGCCTGGCCCAATAAAGTCTTCCCACCACCCCTTGCTCGTGTTCCTCGGCGTGCTCGCTGCATGCGAGCTGGCAGACAGGCCCGTATGCAGCAGGATGGCATTATCACGCGCAGCATTCAGTGTGCCCCACGTCTCATAGGCAATTTGGTACGACGGTAGCACGCTGCCATAGTCGAGAGCAAAGGGCTCGTCACAAAAAAAGGTATCATAGCCCGACACAATGTCGGTATACGACGGCTCGGGTCCGAGCATCTCGTCCTTTTGGCTCGCGGCCGAACCTACATGCTGACTCCCGGCCATGACGCGGCTCTGTCGCATCTCGTGCTGGTCAATGCATGGCAGCGGCATGGGCTCGATGGATGCTTTGGCGGCGCGCGACCGACTCGCATACGTCCGAAGCGACAACATCGAGACTGCATCGCGCCTCGCCCATGCGCGCAGCAACGTCACACTCCGCATACGCCACAGCCCCGTCATGAATCGCGCTGTCGTAAGAAGCCTGTCAATCTATCCACGCCTGGCGGCCGACGTGGGCGCTGGGCCCCTGGGCATCACGTCATGTGGCAGGGAATCACGTCATACGCCACGTGATACATCGCGCACAGACAGCCTGCGTGGGCTGCGGACCACGCCAGGGGCCATCATGGTGCAGTACGTTGGGCATACTCACACGCAGCGCCGATGCAGCTAGTGTCCCTGCACATATCGCCTCGAAGGCTGCCTTTTATGAGCATGTACAGCTACAGGTAGATGGTCTGCTTGATGGCCAGACCAACTGGGTCACGAATCTCGCGAACGTCAGCTCCATCTTGTACAGCTCGATGAACCGCTTCGAGGCATGGCGTGACAAGCGCGTGAACTGGGCAGGCTTTTATCTCCTTGCCCCGCTATTCCCAGGCAGTCGCCATCTTGCCTCTCTGACGCGCCCGATGCTTTGGCTTGGTCCGTTTTGCGGATTACCGGCGTGCCAGGCCATACCCTCGGAGCGCGGGCGCGGCGTTTGCGCAGACGGCAGCGCCCAGTGGCCACCTGCTCCCCTGTGTGTGCCCCATACTGACGCATACCGTACGTCGTGATCATGCCTAACTTGTGCAGCTGGTCATATTGCCTGCGACGCTCTCTCACAATCAGAAATTGTGGTGCCGATGGTCGTTTCGCGCTCTCAACTCTCCCAAAAGCATCAGGCAGCGCTGCGTGGCGAAGGTCCCGAGCACCTCGTGCGCGCATGGGCCGGTCGCGGTACCGACGATCACGTCATAGTCGGGGTGCTGGATATTGACTGCGAGTCGCAAAATGGCTTTGATGCCGTGGACGCTGATGCACTGCAGCGCCTCGTGCAGCGTATTGTTCAAGCGTGCGACTGGTGCATAGAGTGAGGCTGAGGAGCACAGGCGCTGTATCGGTCGAAGGTGCGAAGGTACCGACAGGGTGCGCACGGGCCATGTTTGATAGGCTCCACCCATGACGGGTCCGGTGTCGGTCGTTCGTGCCGCTATCGCGTGCTGTGTCCTGCGACCGCGTCCTTCGACCAAAGACCCCCTGCCGCAGTGGTCCTGGTGCTAGCACGCAACACAATGCATAGGAAGAAATAACCAGCCAATCACGAAGCGTTTCATACGTCCCTCCACAGGCCTTCTGAACTCTGACAAAAAAAATGCAGTTTCATAGCACATGCTGTTTGTCAGGCCAGCCGGCCAGATTCACGGTCGCGATGCAAAGGCTTAGTGGCAAAGTCTGGAAGGCTCAAAAAACTTTGTTGAACGCTCTGCAAAAACGAGGGACGAGCTTTTTTTTACACATACGAAAATTCTTGCGCCCACGCTTCGTGTTGCCACCAGCTATTTCCTCCGTGGTATTTTTAAGCGCTGTTCTTCGTTGTTAGGAAGAGCAGGCATTGCGTGCTAACCACTGTTTTCACTTTCACAGCATACATTGAAAACCTTGTTTCACAAACACCGCTAGGCACAAGGCGAGTGTTTGATTTCTTCTCTGGCGTCACTCTCCATGAGTTCCATGTCAGCCAGCTCCGCGCGGGCAGATAATGGCAATTCTACCGCTACCTGCACGTATCCTTCTTCCGTTTCTTATATGGCCACGCCGTCTCACCACCATCCCGTGGGAGTACCCCATGGGACGGACACCGGCCGACTCGTTCTGCATGGCCACCGTGCCGGCTCCGAGGCGAGAAACATGCCGTTTTCGAATCGCTCGCGAATGTCTGCTCCGTCACATGATGGCTTCTCAACATCGTTTGGCGCTGCAGGCGAGGCACTCTCGATGGGTGACCGACACCGGATGGTGCCCGGCCCCAAGCACCCTCTAGAGGGGGCGTCTGATCTGGATATGAAGCCCAAAATGAGCTATACCATGCCTGCCAGCTCGACGGGATCGATGGAGGCAGCTGCAAAACAGTACGGCCTGGCGGGCCACCGCCGTGCCGACCGCTCACGACATGGGTTGGAAGAATCCCCGCCGCCTCCGCTCACGCACCCCTCGTCGTCATCACCCTCTTCGTCCGTGAACGATGATCCCGAAGCAAAGGAGATGCCTCAACAGATGCTGCACAAATGCGAGAGCTGCTCAAAAGTGTACCGTCACCCCAGCTGCTTGATCAAGCATCGTTGGGAACATACCATGTACTGGAAAGAGGCGTCCAAGTTTCTCATGAGCAAGCATCAGCAGGTGCAGCTGCTTGAAGCCGCTGCCATCCTCGTCGGCATGGACTCGAATGCGCGCTCGCTGCCGGAAGAAAAGGCTCTGTGGCCTGCCGCCGTCAGCCCGCCGTCTTCAGGCTTGCTCGGCTGCGAGTATGTCAACTTTGACACGCTTATGGCCACCAAGGCACGCAATGCTGCGATGTATCACGAATCTTCTCGCTTGCAGTATGGCACCTCGGCGCCGTCCGCCTCGTCGATGCCCAGTGTCCACATGCATGCGTCGCCGAGCAAGCACCGGGCGCACCATGCGTTGGATGAGACGATGGAGGAAGGAGACGATTCCGGCGAACTGGACTTGAGTGCGCGAGAAGACACGTATGGGCTGCACTCGGGTGGTGATGTCATGGCTGACATGGACATGGATGCCGATGAATGATCTGGGAGACGTGAAGTGCTTGTCTTGATAGTTTCTTGGAGTCTCTCCTATGGTGGGTGGATCCACACCTGCTGTAGGTGTGTTTCTGTACAAAAGCAATAGGACACTGACCTCGTGTGTGGTCGCATGCGCTCCGTGCGTCGGTGATGATGGCGCCCCTGCCCCTGGTCGTGCGGTGCGACGCTCGTCGGTTGCTCCCCCGCACGTTTCTTTCGGCCGATGTCATCCCGCGCGCGTTCCACGACGCCGGCGGCGCGGACCTGGGCCGGGCGCCCTTCGTTTACGCCATAGCCCGGATGGTGGCCAAGTCGCACGACGATGGTGAGCCCTTGGAGGAGGGCTACTACGGCAACCTGACGCCTGAGCAAGAAAAAGCGCTCAAGGACGTATGGGCGATGCTTCTTGACATTTGGAGTCGGAATGTCGAGCGTTCTGACGAGCTCGCGCGACTTGGCGGCCCGCAGAAGGCTCACACGGGCCATGAGCTGGGCGATGTCTCGCACAAGAAGTCTGACGCCGGGAAGCAGAAAGAGGCAGCGCACGAGCATGGCTGTCGCTTCATTACGACGGCCGTCGAGAAATACGGCGGCAGGTACCTGGCGTACATGTTTTGGCGCACGGTGATGATGGATCCGCCGGACCACTTTGTCCTTCGATTCTTGCGTGCGCGCAACTTTCACACGAACGAGGCAGTGGACATGCTCATAGGAGCATTGATGTTCCGCCTCGACATCAACCTGGAGGACATTCTGCTGCAAGGCGAGTACGGCTTCAGGAACGAGCGCGGATTCTTGGACCAGTACCGCCGGGGCATCTCGTACATTCAGGGAAGCACAGAGAAGAATGAGCTGCCCATCTACTTTATCCATGTTGGGCGTCACTATACCCATGAGCAGAACATGGACGCACTGCAAAAGTTTATTGTGCTCTCCATGGAAAACTCGCGCTTGCTGTGCTCACCGCCCATGGAAAAGATCATCATCCTGTTTGATCTGCGCGGATTTGGGCTCAAGAATGCGGACTGGCAGGCGATGTCGTTCATTCTCAAGTGCATGGAGGCCTATTATCCAGAGTCGATCCGTCGCATCTACATTCACTCGGCGCCTTGGATCTTCAAGGGGATCTGGTCCGCAATTCAGCCCCTGCTGAACGAGGACGTGCATGCCAAGATCAAGTTCAGCTCGTCGGCGAAGGACCTGACCGACTTCATTCCCATGTCGCGGATCCCTGTCGACATGGGCGGCACCATGGACTGGACGTGGCAGTATGCGGAGCCAGAAGAGGGCGAGAATGACATTCATAAAGACACGCAGACGCGTGATGCCGTGCAGAAGGAGTGGGACGAGCTGCAGCAGCAGTTCCTCGACGCGACGCAGCAGTGGATCCGTGGCGACGCCGATGCCGACGCGCGTCACGTCCTGGTGAAGCAGCTCCGCCTCAAGTACTACCAAATTGCGCCGTACGTCCGCGCCAGGAATGTGTACCAGCGCAAAGGCATCGTGCGGGACGATTTCCTCGTGCACTGGGACTATCCGCAGAAGGACAGCTCTGTGCTGACGCAGGACGTGAATGAGGCCGATTGTGCGACGCAGCTCGTGTCGTGGCTGCGTGAGCAGAGACACGACACGCTCGAGTCGTCCGTCGGCGGCTCGCATACGCCGTGTGCGTCCTGCGTAGCCACAAACATGGCATCGCGCGATGCGGCGGCGGACGAGCGTGACGCGCCCGAGGAGCAGCAGCGCTCTCCTGGCGCGCACGAGCAGGACGCGGCAGAGCAGGATGCGACGGACACGCCGGACGAGGACGACGAGGGCGACGACGATAGCGACGGCGACGACGATAGCGACGGCGACGACGATGCTGCCGTGCACGCACAGGACTTTGACATGGACGACGAAGAGTGCACGATGTGGCAGGACGCAGAGGAGTTCAGCGAGACGGACGTGTCGCCCGAGTTTGCCCACGTCAAGGTGAGTCGCAAGCGCAGTATGCAAAACGATGCCGAGCTCCACGCCGACATGGAGCGGACTCGCGAAGCCATCCAGCTGTTTCTCAACTCGCAGGTGCGCGAGGCGGAGGAGCTGTGCGTCGACGGCGCCGATCACCGCCTGTACCTGTCGGCCGGCATGTCGCTCCTCAACTCGGTCAAGTGCCTCATGACGTTTGAGCCGGACGACATGCAGATGGCCATCAAGAGCTGCAAGCACACGATGCGCATCGCGCGTGTCCTGCGCGCCAAGCGCCGCAAGCTGCCCAAGATCATGCCTGGCAAGTCCCAGCCGCCGCTGCCCGCGACGTTGCTCGAGCAGCATGCCGAGCTCGTGTACGCCGAGTCGCTGCTGTGCAAGTCGATCGTCGGCATCGTGTACGCCGGCGACACGATCGGCCTCATCCGCGAGGCGATGAGTCTGCGCAAGGCGTACCAGTACTTCCGCGCGCTCCTGCGCGCCATCGAGCTGGCCGAGGACGCGAAGGACGCCAGCCACGGCCACGGCGAGGCACCGCCCGTCGACGAGGACTTGCGCTCGGGCGTGTACTTTGGCATGGGCGGCTGCATGCTCGTGCTCTCGCTGCTCGAGCCGCGGCTGCTCAAGTTCATGGAAGGCGTCGGCTTCGAGGCGGACCGGTCGAAGGCGCTCGAGTTCTTCGAGCGCGCCGGTGGCTGGTCGCGCGTGCACCCCGAGCCAGGCTTGTCAGCGGCGCAGGAGGGCCTGCGTCGGCCGCTGTGCGATCTCGCGATCCTCGTGTACCACCTGAGCGTGCCGACGATGATGCCCGTGCCGGACGTCGACGTGCGCCTCGCGGACCATGTGCTGTCGTGGAATCGGAAGCGCTTCCCCCACGGCATCTCGTACCTCTTCTTCTCGTCGCTGCTGTACGCGTGCCAGGCGCTGCCGGACAAGGCCGTGCACTCCTTCCGCCTCGCGATCGACGCGCAGAGCGAGTACCGCCAGTTCCACCACCTGGTCTTCTGGCGCCTCGCCCTCACGTACCTCGGCACGTGTGACTACACGCCGGCGTACGAGTGCTTCGATCTCCTCTCGCGCGAGTTCCACTGGTCCCAGTGCGTGTACCAGTACGCCAAGGCCGCCGTCCTGTTCGAGCAGTCGTCCGAGCACCACATGCAGGCCGAGACGATCATGCGCACCGTCCCGGGCCTCGTGCGCAAGATGGCCGGGCGCCACATGCCGTTCGAGCACTTTGTCGTGCGCAAGGCGGAAAAGTTTGTCAGCCCGCCGCCCTTCGGCTTGCCCGCGATGGAGTTTGCGTACCTGTGGCACTGCCTCGCTCAGACGCCCGTCTACCTGCTCGTCGAGGAGCATCTCGAGCGCATCGACCATGTGCTCCGCCACCTCGGCCAGTACGAGTCGCCCGCCGCCTTCCCGGGCGGCGCTCAGGCCTTCTACAGCCAGCATTGCCTCGCTCACTTCCTGCGCGGCGTCGTGCTCCGGTACGCTGCGTTCCCGAAGAAGTACATGGTCGTACAGCCGCCCCGGCACGAGCACCTCCCTGTCGCCCAGATGGCCTCCGACGCCGCCCACGCGCTGCACACCGTGTGTGCCGATGGCCAGCACCTCGACGCCGTCGACCGCTACCTCGTGTACTTTGCGCACTACGAGCTCGGCAAGCTGTACATCGCCCAGGGCGAGTTCGCCAAGGCTCGCTGCGAATTCGAGCTCATCCAGTCCCGCAAGCCGCTCGTGCCGCAGGACAGTCCCATCCCGCTCAAGAGCGGCAAGGCGTCGTACCTCTTGAGCCACATGTGCCAGATGCGCGCCAACTTTGCCATGTCGTCCCTGCCCCGCCACGCCGCGCCGCCGCCTCACAGACCGCCGCACGGCCCGCCCAAAGCCACGTCCTCACGCCCCCCAAGCGAAGCATCGCGAGCCGCGCCGAGCAGCACGACGGCTCGGACGCCAGTGCCGACGACACACTACAACGACATCCCCGAGACACTGACGCGCTCGTCAGCCGACCGCCGCCGCGATCTAGGCCGCCGCGCGCGTCAAAGTCGGCTCCTCTCATAGTTCTCTGCTACGTTCCGCGGCGCACAGCCAACGTCTCCTGCACGCCTCGACCCGCCCGCAGATCCTGCCTACACAGCTCGTCGACGTGCCGGCCATGCCGGGCGATCTCGACGACCTGCCCAACGAGCTGCTGGGGCACACAGACCACGCCGTCCACGTCGCCCAACAAGATATCGCCCGGATGCACCGTCACGGGCGGAAACACAGGCTGACCCTGCGCATCCAACGGCACCGTCGGATCAGCCAGCATTAGCGGCACCTGCACCTCACTCGGCCGCGTAAAGGGCGACTGACCCAGCACCGAGTGGCCGCGCGCAAAGACCGGAAACCCCGCGTCGCGGTGCTCGGCCAGATCACGGCACCGCCCATCGATCACGACGCCCCGCACACCCACGCTCTGGGCCCGAGCCGTCATCAGGCCACCCCACACCGCAGACCGCGCCGAGGACGGCGCAGATATCAGCATGATCGAGTCTCGCTCCGCCACATCCATAAAGTGCTTCGATAGCCGCGGCGCATGCACCTCGCTCTGCCACACCATCTTGACCGTAAACGCCGGTCCGCAAACCGACGTGGCGCCCGCCATCGGCTGCGGCGAATACAGCTCCAGGCCAGGCAGGTAGCCACCGTGCGGCAGCTTGAGCTTGATCAGCGCATCCGCGACTTCACACGAGCTATACTGCGCGAGCTCCGACACGGCGGATGCCGCCACCATCGTGTCCAGCCGCCACCTCGCCGTGGCCGCGCCACAAGCCGTGCCCCTCATACGAAGTCCACCTCCATGACCGGCCCCCGGCGCGCCTGGCCTGCCTCCACTCGTTTGCCACCAGCCACACGCCCTCGTCTCACCTCGGGCATGGTACGTGTCTCGCACCGCTGACGCACAGTTTGGACAATTGAATCGCGGACTTGCCGATCTCGGCCGCCCAGCCCGCTGGGGAAGCATGGCCGACTTTATGAGCACTTTCGATCAGCGATTCCCCGCGCCATTAGACGCGTACGAGGACTACTTCAAGGCGTACCACATGTCGTGTTTCCCGGGTCGAGAGCGCAAAGACGTTAGCTACGGCGGCAAGATCATCATGCCACCATCGGCTCTGTCGACCATCACTGAGCTAGAGCTCGAATCGCCCTGGACATTCCTGCTGCGCGGCACAGGGCGCTCACGATCCCAAAGCACACATGCAGGTGTCGTGGAATTCATTGCCGACGAAGGCAAAGTATACCTCCCCTCTTGGGTACGTGCCTACCTGCTCACCTAGATCATGCGCACCCTCGACCTCGAGAATGGCGACCCGATCCACATCCAGGGCGCGCGCCTGCCCAAGGGCAAGTTTGTCAAGCTGCAGCCGCAAACCGTCGACTTTCTCGAAATCAGCGATCCCAAAGCCGTGCTGGAGCAGGCCCTGCGAAACTACCCTACGCTCACACCCGGCAATATCATCGAGATCAGCTATAATTGCCTCACCTTCGAGATCCTCATCATGGAAGTGCAGCCCGATGCAGAGGGCATCTCCATCTTCGAGACAGACCTGGAAGTGGACTTTGCGCCACCCAAGGGATACGTCGAGCCCACGCCGCCCACACGCCCACCGCCCCCCACGATGGCATCAAAGTGGCACATTGATCAGCTCAAGCAGGACGTCATACTGCCCGGACAAGACGCCTCTAGCTCCGCAGGCTCCACGCCTCGCGACCCTGGCAGTGTACCCGCGCCGTTCAAGGGCTTTGGGCAGACCCTGAGTGGAAAGAAAACCAAGGGCAAAAAAGACAAGCCTATCACGCCGCGCGATCCCCACAGCATGATTCGGAGCACAAAGTACGTCCACGCCTCTCTGACCACAGCCACCCGACGATTGTCACGAATAACACGCTCCTAGAAGAAAAGCGCGTGCCAGCTGCGCTAGCTCTCCCCTACGGCCACCTGTTCTTTGGCTACGACGTTCAGCGCCTGCGCGTGCCTGCAGGAAGCGCACCAGAAAGTGACGCGCCACCTGAGCCAGAGCCAGAGCAGCAGGCCTTTCGCGGCTCCGGCCACACGCTCCAGTCGCGCCCCTCGCCCGAGGTGATCGAAATCGACTCGGACTAGTCCCTAGAAAATAATTGCTTATATACCCATGAAAAGCAGTGGGCCACGCGTCGTCTCCAGCCATCTTGACCGACGCGGACGAATACCATGTCGGCTTCTGTTGCTTCGGCGCAGCCCAAGTCGGGATTCCGTGCCTTTAAAAATAGCGACAAGCCAGATGAGGTGAGGCGCTCGAACTTGTCGGCTGCTAAGGCCGTGAGCGATGCGATTCGCACGTCTCTGGGACCCAAGGGCATGGACAAGATGATCCAGACGTCATCAGGCGAAGTCGTGATCACCAACGACGGTGCCACCATCCTCAAGCATATGGCTATCGTCCATCCAGCTGCACGCATGCTTGTCGACCTGTCACAAGCCCAGGATGTCGAGGCAGGTGACGGCACTACCTCTGTTGTCGTCCTCGCAGGCAGTCTGCTGGGCGTGGCAGAGAAGCTGCTGTCCAAGGGCATTCACCCGACGATGATCGCCGAGTCTTTTCAGCGCGCAGCTATCAAGTCGGTCGAGTACCTGAACGAAATCTCCACGCCAGTCGACCTCAGCGACCGCGATAGTCTTTTGCGGGCGGCGACGACGTCGTTGAGCTCCAAGGTGGTTTCGCAGTACTCGTCTGTTCTCGCGCCGATCGCTGTGGACAGTGTGCTTCGTCTCGTTGATCTGAAAAACAACGAGACAGAGTCCGTCGACCTGCGTGACATCCGCATCGTCAAAAAGGTGGGCGGTACGATTGATGACACAGAGCTGGTCGATGGACTTGTGCTCGAGCAGAACGTCGTGACATCTAGCGGCGGTCCATCACGTATGGAAAAGGCCAAGATTGCTGTGTGCCAGTTCCAGCTGAGTAGCCCTAAGCCTGATATGGACAATCAAATTGTGGTAAACGACTACCGCCAGATGGACAGGATCCTCAAGGAAGAGCGTCAGTATCTGCTCAACATGTGCAAGAAGATTAAAAAGTCGGGATGCAATGTGCTGCTTATGCAGAAGAGTATTCTACGCGATGCCGTCAATGAGCTTGCCCTGCACTTCTTGGCCAAGCTCAAAATCATGGTCGTCAAGGACATTGAACGCGACGAGATCGAGTTCCTGTGCAAGTCGCTCGGCACGAGTCCGATCGCTGACATTGAAGCATTTACCGAGGACAAGCTCGCGAGTGCAGAGCTCGTGGATGAAGTGCAACATAGCGGCGCACGTGTCGTCAAAGTGTCCAAGATCAAGAACCCTGGCCGCACTGTCAGCGTGCTGTGTACGGGCTCGAACTCGCTCGTGCTGGAAGAGAGCGAGCGCAGTCTGCACGACGCTTTGTGTGTCGTGCGCTGCCTGGTCAAGAAGCGCGCCCTGGTGGCCGGTGGCGGTGCGCCAGAAGTACACATGTCGCGTCGCCTAGCTCAGTATGCGCAGACGCTGCAGAGCCTGGAGGCGTACAGCTTCCAGGCCTTCTCTGAGGCACTCGAAGTGATTCCCACGACCCTCGCTGAAAACGCCGGTCTGAACCCCATATCGATTGTGACGGAACTGCGCAACCGCCATGCATCAGGTGAGAAGACGGCCGGCATTAATGTGCGCAAGGGTATGATTACCAACATTTTGGAAGAAAACGTACTGCAGCCGCTCTTGGTGTCGACCAGTGCACTGGAGCTTGCTACCGAGACGGTGTCTTTGCTCCTGCGCATTGACGACTACCAGCTCTCCCGCTGAGCTCGCTGTTGACCATAGCCCCTAGGTTCCTGCTCCTCTTTTTGGCGAGGAAAAAAGTATTGCAGAAATCTCACATATGGAGGTGGCGGAGCGTTGTTCAAGGCCCCGGCGGGGCGTGGCGCGCAGCGCCTGAACCATCATGGCGTCGGGCTCGTACTTAGGCGTACCTCTGAATCAGCATCGGCCTGTGCAGCTTTTCGATCCGCCGATGCACGACCAAGCCTACTCAGACAGTCAGGCGTATGACCAACGGCTGTCGACGAGTGATGCGGTGCACGACAAGTTTGTGGACGAGCCGACCATGGAGGAGTCAGCGCTGTTTTCTGACGCACCCGCGATGAATCGCGGCTCCGGGATGTATCAGGGGGTGCCGCGCAAGGGCATTTGGCCCGTCGATGAGCTGCGTGAGTTTCAAAATCAGAGCGTCCTAATGCGAATCCTGCGCGTATGTCTCTTCATTCTAGTGATCGGGATTGTCCTGGCCTTGTGCATTATCATGCTCATCTTTGTCTTCCTGCGCCCGCCGAACATCGGCGTGAAGGAGGTTTCGGCGCCCAACCAGTCGGACGTCCGGATTCAGGGCACGTCCGTGCAAGTGCCTGCGAACATCTCGTTTGTGATTTCCAATCCCAACTATGTGCCGGCGACCATCAAGAACATCACGGCTCATGCGTATGATAAGGCTAACCAGGATACATCGATGGGTGTATGTCATCTCTCGAACCAAAAGATCGAATCCCGGCAGAACACGACGGTGACGTTGCCGTGCAAGCTCGAGTACAGTCTGGAGAAGGATCCCAACCTGACGATCATCAAAGACATTGCGCGGAGCTGCTTCCAGAGCAAGGACAAGCACCTCCAGATTCTCCTCAAGGTCCATTTGAAAGTGAAGCTCTACTCGTTCACGGTGCCGATTGATGTGAATCCTAGTATCTCGTTCGAATGCCCCGTGACCAAGAAGCAGGTACAGCAAATTGTGGGCCACAAGGTGGATCTGGATGACATTTTGCACAACGTCCGTCGCCGCAGCCTGCAAGAGGCATGGTCTGCTTTTCGCGAGCGATATCTGCTGCGAAGCCATAGCGGCCCCGGGGACGAATTATAGAGCCTACCCTACGCCGACTTGTACATAGTGTGGACCTGCTTGTGAATTCCTTCCACCACGCCTGCCATGAGGCATGACGCGTACGCGTCCATCGCGCATCTTGCGCTGAATGTGACGCCACCGCGCACGCAGTGGATGAATATGGGCCTGTGGACGCAGCAGGACGCGTCGTTTCCCGACGCATGTCAAGGTACGCCCTCTCGCCCTCACGCGTCGCAGCGCTGGCCGAGCTTCTACACCAAACCGCCCACATCCCGCCAGATGCGCGCATCCTCGACGTAGGACACGGATGTGGTGACTCGCTGCTTCTCTTGGCAGAGACGTACAAGCCTGCCTGTTTGCACGGCGTCACCTTTGAAGCCGCACAAGCACAGCAGGCACGCCAGCGTCTGGGCGAGCGCGCCGCGATATGGTGTGCGGATGCCGTGGCGTGGCTGAAGAACAGCGTCGACACATACGATACCGTACTGGCCTTGGACTGTGCGTACCATTTCAGCGACCGAGCCGACTTTGTCCGCACAGCTTCCCAGCGCCTGGCGCCTGGCGGCACGCTGGCGTTGGTCGACCTGGTCGGGGCGTGGCCATACCCCGCGTGGCTGACACCCGCTCCGAGCATTCCTGCTCCCAGCCGACCCCCGACGGTGTGGGAACGCGTGCAGCACTACGTGATCTGCAGGCTATCTCGAACGAATCCGCACGCCTTTCTTTCGTTCGATGCGTATCGCGCCCTGCTGCACGAGGCACACTTGGACGTCGTGAGCGTGCAAGATATATCGCACGACGTGTTTCCCGGCTTTGCTGCGTTTCTCCAGGGCCTCGGCGTGCATGACCGCGCGTGGCGTGGCGGCAGCGCCTGGCAGCGGTGGGCACTCCGTGCGTTTGGGTCGGTCGTGCACAAGTGGGCGCAAGGCGGTGATTCGGGCCATGTGCGATGCAGCCTGTGGGTCGCACGAAAGGCTCAGGCGCAAAACACATGAACGTCGTGGGCTGTTGTGCGCACGACAGCGCGCTCGCCGCCGTCGATGATGGTGCCGTCCACACACATCGTCCGAGCTAGTGCATCGTCGCGCGCAGGCTCCCAAATATACCCACTTGCACGAAAGTATTCCACGATCGGACGCTGCTCCTCGTACTGCATGTCCACATGCTTGCCTTGTTGGTACATGCCTTGGAACAGGACTGGCATCAGCACATCTCGCGCAAAGGCGTCCGGACTCGATGCGCTCGGCTGCCGCGTGGGACGTATCACAATCACATCCATGGCGCTGGCCGGTCGTCGGAGCGGCGCTGGCGCCGACGGACTCGCAAAGGGAGCGGGCACGAACGACGGCTCCAGTCTGTCCACTGTCATCGCATTCATGTAGAGAAACGGACCGGATAAGTGCACGCGCCCATCTGAGCTGTGCTCGTACGCTGCAGGCCGCGAAAAGGTGCGGCTGGTCGGATCATACACGGACACGGGATGCCGCTCGTCCGGCAGGAGCGTGAGCGTGGCACGGACCCAGGATGTGAGATGCTGCTCCGCGGCTATTTGGAAGCGCTCCGGCCCAGGATACCGTGCGCGCAGCGCCTCGGAATCACGCAGAATCGCGGCGTGCAGGGCGTGTGACACCACCACACACGCCAGATGGTGCCCTGGATGAGCCTGCATCAGTGTGAGGGGCTTCGTAGCTTGTGCCTTTGTGAACGACTCCAGCGAGCCAAGTCGCCACGCAGGATCCGGCGCCGTGCCTGGCCCCATCAAAGTATGGTACAGCGCATTGCCCGTGCCCATAGGCACAAGAACGATCGAGATCGTACGTGGCTGTGCATCTGAAAAGAGCCCTTCCAGCAGCTCGTGCACGGTGCCATCACCGCCCAGCACCACGCACGTACATGCACGCCCATCCGCCGCTATGGCCCGGCCCAGGCGCACAGCGCCGACATCCGCCTCCGTTTCATGCACGACCACGCGGACGGACGGTGCTTTGTCCTCTTTCCACGCTCGGATGCGCGGCATCACATAGGCCTCCAGCATGTGCGCCGCGCGCCGCGCGCCTGCCACGGCATTCCACACGACATACAACGTGTCGCTCATCGCCCTCCGTGGCAGGCAAGGCTCGTGCGAGGCTGGGTGGGGGCAGTGCCTGCATATTAGGTAAGGCGGCGTCCCCTCGGTCTGGGGTCCTGCGGCCGCTGGCTGGCCACGCGTCCACCATGAGCCAAGTGGACGCCGAAAACGTAGACGTCCGCAGCCTCGATGAGGCTCTGGGCGAGAATGCGAGCGAGAAAGCCTCGGTGCCGAAGACCTCAGCTGCAGAGCAGGAGGACGTAAGCGCTGCGAAGCCTGCTGCGTCTATGCCCGCGGCTGGCCCCAGCACCACCTTGACAGAAGAGGCGATTGACCGCGTTTGGGACATGTTTCCCAAGCTGAAGCGCGATACGATCTCGGACGTGCTGCATTCAAAACGAGGCAATGTAGATGCAGGTACGTGCACATTGACGCCCGCTTACTTTCGCAGCCATGCCACTGCTGTTAGAAATCTATGACCCAGACGCTGCCAGGCCCCATCGCAGTACGTCGCCCTACTACACACACCATGCCGCACAGAGCCGCTCTTCCAACACACTTCCGTATGAGCCGCGCCGACGCAAGCCCTTCGAGCCACGTTGGGACCCCTCGCAATTGTCCTACAGCCCACGCATGACGCCACCCCGGACGACACCCCATCCCAGCACCTTCGCTCCGCCACCCGAGCCGAGCCCATGGCCCGGACCTCAACAGATGCAGCAGCTCTCTGAAGACTTTGACCGGCTTACTGAGCGCGGTATGGCCAAATTCGGATCCGCTCTTTCCAGCCTGCGCCAGAAGGCCGAGGCCGCCATGCGGAATCGCGAGGGAGCACGTACACTCTTCCGGCCACAGAGCGCACACACCGATCCTATGAGTTCACACACAGCTCCCGCAACGTCCTGGAACCCGCTGCAGGCCACGCAAAAAAGTCCATACGACCATGATCCACAGGTCGTGTCCGAGGCACAGCTCGACGAACTGGCTCCATCGACCCTCTCCACCGTCGACGAAAAGACTGCACCGCCTCTACCCCAGCACCCTGCAGAGTATTCTAGCACGAATCACCGCACCCCCCAAAGCAGTCAGGCATCTGCAGCTGACGCCTCGGACAGCAAATCCTCCAAGTCGGCCAACACCCTCCACGGCAGTGACGACACTACCTCACACGATACGCCAAAGCCGAGCCAAAACAGCTCGCACACGGAGCCTGCCTCATTGGAGCCCAAGTCGTCCGCCACCGATGACGAAGAGTACATCGATAACCCATTCGACGACGACGACTAGCCAGTGTGTAGATGTGTATGCTCCTCCATCCCACTTCGCCCCTTCTTGTGGAGGGACTTGTCCTGCCTCGTCTCGTCATGGCGGCAGCAGCGTCCGAGACAGGCGCCGTGCCACGCACCGCGATCCAAGCCGTGCATGACATGCTCTTCGAACTGCACGCTCTACGTGCTTACGCTGGAACCTCGCGCATATCGGAAGAGGCCCATGCCCTGTCGCTGCACAGCGCCACGCGACTCGGTCTCTATTCGATAGGAAGGCCTTCTACGCTGCAGAGGCACACGTCTCGCGAATCTGTATTGCATGCCTTGGATTCCATCTATGCAGCATCTCGGAAGCTGCGCGAAGACCTCGATGCGTCGAACACCGCTCATAACGACACGCTATCGACCGGCGTAGCAGAACTCGCGCGCGTGGCATCTGAGCTGTGTGATGCGTCCAGCAGCGTGCGCGCCTACTCGTTCTGTACAGACCCCCAGCTCGTGCCCTTTCCGCCTGCACTATGGACAGGTGCTCTCGCACGCACATCGCAGCCCTCAACGGACCACAGGCAAGCGGTAGACACACTCGACACATTGTGTCAAGGCATCATACCCACCCTATCCGGCATGGGTCTCGAATGCTTCCATGAGCGCATCGATATGCCAGACGCCCATGCCGACATACAGACGACGCACACGCTCACGTGTGGCGGCCGAAACATTGTGCTCGACATTGGCTTTGGCCTCGGGCACAAAGGTGATGCACACCTTCCCCATGTGTCCCTGCAAGTATCGTTTGCGTCCACTGCATCGGCTCAGACGCCCGGTGACAGAGACAAAGCTCTCGCCGACGTTGTTTGCCTGCCGCTCCAGCAGCTGGCGCTTATACTCTTTGGCCTGCCCACCGAGGCCCGTGTTTTCGAGCGCCTGACGCGCGGCTCAGTCCCTCCCACCACAGCCTATGCCCAGGCCATGGCCCTTTGGCAAGCTTTCATATCGACGCTGACGACCCTCGTCAGTATCGATGGCTTGTGTGAATCAACGCCACCAGCGGACAAGCCAGACGCATTCCAAGCGCTCGAGCAAGTAAGTCGTACGGCACAACGTGTTTGTGAATCGGAGATGCATGTCCTAGCACAACAGTATGGCGAGGCAGACGAACAACGCGTCGTGTCTCTCGTTATGGAGCACGGCCACGGACTTGCTCTGTCCCACCATCACACGCCGTTCCTGAGCTTGGCATTTGCACCATCCCACGCTGCTACGGTGCGCATCGGCCCGTGTGTGCTACGTTTCGAGCCCGAATCTAAGTCCTCATGGACACCCATACCACATTCAGATGTGCCCCCCGAGGCGTACAATGTACTTTCAACATGCGTTCTCGAGGAGGGGCAGAACCGTCCCCAGGCCCTCATCGCACTGCTCGAGCCAGGCATGTGCGTTCCGCTCCGCATTGCAAGGCACGTATACTGTGCCTTGGGCCTCGCTCGACTTCCTTGGTCCAGCAGCACGCCACGGCGATCCGCCTGTGGTTACGTGCAGCAATGTCTGGGTACATCGCGACGGTACTATGCAGCATCGCAGGACGAAGAAAGTCGTCACATCACGGCTCTCCCATTCCGCAGCTTGGCTCATTTGTACAGCGCCTTGGAACTTTTGCGAGAACATGCACGGTGGGCGACCCTACTGAGCAGTGCACGGCTGGATCAGTGTGAGGATGGCACAGCCATCACGGTGCAACTCGAGGAAGCAAGCCCACCAGGGACGTCCGAACTCCGCATGAGCATACTCTCGACGCGCTGCAACAAGACGATCAACGCACAACTCGCCTACCGTGGCGGCTATGAGCTACAGGCACAGAGCGTGGACATGCCACTCCGAACGACGACCGCATTAGACGTGCAAGAAACGCGCCTAATCACAGACGCTCTCCAGCAGACACCGCGCCTGGACGTGTTAGTACATCACCTGCTCGAATGGGGCACATGCAGCACATGAATGCAGAGGCAACAAGAGGGGTGACCTGTGATCGGCTTGCAATTACATAAAGTAGACATTCTACAAGCAAGACGTGGACGAAGCTGATTACTCGAGCTTCGCAGGGAAGGCGCCTTTCTCGCGCTGCTCATCCCACTTCTCGATCTGAGCGTCAGTGCCGAGTTACGCATCACATACCCATTCGTTCGGGCACAGAGAGTGGAAGGTCGAGAAGAACTGCTTGCACGGCTCAAAGTCCTCGCCCTTTGCGTTCACGCAGCGGTAATAGTCGGCGTAGCTGCACAGTCAGATACACGTTGACATACCTCTGCCAGCTGCATCATGTGTACGCGCCAAGCGCGGTCGTGTTAGTACGCGAAACAAGTCGCAAATCTCAGGGCACATACCAGTGGCGGGTTTGGTTCTGGTGTGTGTTAGTGCTTCCTGCGTAGAATCAACATACCTGGTTAGGGAAACGCGAGTCGAAAGCCGCAGTCCTTAGATCGAGTATTTCAGGCATGCTTGAGAGAAAGGTAGAGGCCAAGGTCGGTGGCAGTCGGGTCAAAATGCCGTCCGCGGCTACCTATGTTCGGCCGAGATAGGCACACGCCCCTTTGGAGGAGCGGTGGCGCCTCACCAGGCCTGTAGGACCATGGAGGCGCTCAAGGCCCACATTGTTGCGCAAAAGCGCAAGGTAGCCTCCGAGACGGGATCTACGTCCAAGTACATGCGCCGTGGAAGCATTGAGCAAATGCAGCGTGCAGCCAGTGCCGAAGAAGAGCATGACTCGCCCAGTCCACCGGCACGTGCACTGACCAACCCCACATCACCGCCTCAGCCCACACAGCAGCCGGAACCCGCGGGCGAAAGCAGTGAGCGCTTCACTATTTCCAATGAAGAAGCTGTGAAGAGACTTCGACAGAAGGGCGAACCCGTCCGCCTATTTGGTGAAACCGACCGCGATCGCCGACTCCGACTTCGTGCGCTGGAACTGCTTGAGGAACATGATGTTCACGCGCAGCAAGGGCACGACGATAGTAAGCGATTTATGCGCACGTCAGAGAGCCAGGTCATCATGGACCGCATTGAAAAGCACCCGTCATCTCAAATTCCATCAGAATCCACAGAGTCTCGCGAAGCGACAGCGTCGTTGCCGTCCCAAGCAAGAGTGCCTGCACGAATGCGCGAAGGCATCGGCATGCACACGGTGATGGACCTCAAATTGATGTGGTCGGATCCGACACGTGTGTATCCGATCTTATACTATACATTGAAAGGCCTACTTGAAGATTGGGGAGAGGCTCTGGCTCAGCGTCCGGAGGATGTACGTCTGAGTGCACAAGGACGCCATGTAGCTTCACTACATGCACAAACGTCCGAATATATCAAACCTCTTCTCAAAGCGCTGCGACGGCGCTCGCTCGAGCCAGATGTCCTTTTGCGAATTGCTGAGATCGTACATTACATGCAGCTGCGCGAATACCGTAAAGCGAACGACTCATACCTGCAATTGTCTATCGGGAATGCGCCTTGGCCCATAGGCATAACGATGGCGGGGTACGTGCCACGACGGCTAACAAAGCAGCATCCATGAACGGTCCGCCGACGAAAAATTGGCAACGTCTCGCGTAGCACACGGTACGTGCATTAGGGTATACTTACCAAGTACTAGTGCTGAACGACGAAGTCAGTCGGAAGTATATTCAGAGCGTCAAGCGACTTATTACGTTCGCACAGTCACATGTACGTGTTCACGGGCTGACACGCAGTACCCGCCTGACGATCTGAGTAAGCTCATGGGCTAGATTCTCCCTTGCATAGCATAAGATACCCAAATAATGCATTACATGACCGTGCAACACTTCTTGGGTGAAACATCCTGCACTGGTGCCTCCTTGGCGGCAGGCGAAGGAGACAACATAGGATCCTTGTGCTGTTCGCAGTACTGCTTAAGCCTCTGACTTGCATCTGATACATGGTTTGGCTGATGTGGCATAGGCTCCGTTCTTTGCGTATTTTCAACCGGCGCCTGAAACCGCTTCATCTCTAGCGCCTCTGGCTGTTCCTGCATGACCGTCGTTGGAGCGAGAAAAATGTCGGCGCTTGGCACGCATGTTTCACATTTTGGTGACCTAGTAGGCAGGGCACGTGATACACCGGGACCCTCCCGAGAGTCGCGGCCAACTGTGGCTCTTGGCTTGCTGATCACGCTACGAATTGGCCGTCGCAGCAGAACGAGCAAGCTGGGGCGGTGCTGGTACTTGAGCTTCTTCGCATATAGGTATGACCTATGGTCTGCTGCTTTACCAGAGAAGTATATTCTAATTAGTTCAGTCTCGGCATGGAACAAAACACCAACGCTATGGACTCGAAGCCAAACACGACAGCACAGCAAAGCCCCCTGAGGCGAGCTCAAGGCAACGCAAACATTCCAAAATGGTCCCCATCCGCCGTGTTCTCGCAATTTTCCAGTGGAAGCTCGAGGTCTCAGGACTCAAGCGAGATTCTGTCTTCCAGTGGAACAAGATCGTCCGATGGTTCTGTCCAAAATAGCCCTGCATCTAATGTGATTGCACCAGCGCAAAGAGCGGCTTTCGAAAAGAAAGAGCTCCCGGCTCGCTTTTACGATGCTGATCCTGAGGATTTATTTGCGCTTATATCGGGCATGCTGCTTCAGCTCATCTCTCATAACGATACCATTCCCTTGCATCCGGCCGACTTAACACGTTTTCATTCTCGGGCACCTCCGGGCATCAGTGTTGAGGCCTACCTCCGTCGCTTGGCCAAGTACACAACTCTGGATAAGCCATGCATGCTTATCATTTTAATCTATATTGATCGCGTTTGTGAGCGCATGGATGGCTTTACAATTTGCAGCCTCACGGTTCATCGATTCTTATGTGCGTCTGTCGTGTGTGCAAGCAAGGCTTTGTGTGATTCGTTCAGCACAAACAGTATGTGTTACTTTATCAAGGCTGACATTAGCGCATTATGCACGCGTCGGTGGTATTTCTCTTGTTGAGATGAATCTCTTGGAAAAGGAGTTTCTCAATGTGATCGAATGGCGTTTAATGGTACGTGCATACATTTTGTGACTGACATGCAGGTTACTGCCCCCGTGATGCAGCATTACTACGCTTCCCTGGTCAACATGCACCCAAATTATACTCTCGCACCAATGATAGAGCCTCTGCCCACAATGTTCCCAGCTATTTCGAGGTCGTCTAATGCGGCCTAGTGAGCTTGGTCCTGAGACATGCTTTGTACTATAGATTTATTTAGCCCCTTGTGGGGCACTCGCCTGAAGTGCCCAAATTTGATTGAATAACAAATACACCTATTCCAGTTTAATAAAAAGAGTCGAACGATTGGTTCCAATTACTTACGTCGCCCTTCGACTTCTAAGCGGTGAACACCTTGAGTTTTTGGAGCGTCGGTATTTTGCCCCTTGGGGTAGGTGAGCAAGAAGCGTTGTAGCTGCCAGCACCGCCAAGAGAACCCTCTGGAGACTTTTCATATTCTCCCTGACTTTTGGGACCGCAATCTACGGTTTTGGTTGCCTACTTTTTTCATGGCCTTCGGCTCCGATTGGTATGGAACGTCTCGATGCTCGCATGACAGCTCTTGCGGAACTGACAAGTTCCTCAAGATGCACATATTCAAAGGATGAACAACATCAATTAAATGAGTCTTGGCGCACATTACTACCTCCTCATAATATAATAAACAAAACTGACAACAGGCCCGTTCAAAAACGCCACAGCAGCATGCAAAGTTGGCATTATCATTCAACCGAAGATGTTGACGGGTCGCAGGATATCTTTTTGGGACCAAATGACTTGCAGGATATGTTGGGATTCCTTGGTCACGAAGATGACGAGCGTTGTCGCTCTCCTATATTTGGCAATAGAGCGGATTTATTCGTTCGGCGTCCTTCGCCATCTCTATACTCTACCTCAGAAAAACTGTGTGTTCGAAGTCCCATCAGGATCCCTAGTGATTCTTCTAGCTCGCTGGGTAACTGCTACAGCTCCTTTGATTCTGATCAAGGGAAGGATAAGCCTAAGCAAAACCATTTCAATGATAATGTTGATGTTTACGGCGCATTAGAAGCAAAGAGGGTCAGTGAACCAGAGCAAGAGTCGTGCCTACTGGGGAACGATCGAGACAGCTGGCCTACAAGTTCCAGGCAAAGTATGCACTTCCTCGGAGATCGACAAAACTCTCACCCCAATTCTCTCGCAATTGAACCGCCTTCTCATTTGAGCCTCATGGATAGAAGCCGGTCTGATTCAAACGTATTTTCTTCACTTCGCAACGATGTCAACCATGTTAACGGATTGCCATCGTTACAACCCACCAACCATGAACCTCTGTGTATCGATACTACTAATGTATCCCCCCACTCGCACAATGCAACAAATTCGCACACTGTAAATCACCACGATCACCGCATTACCCTAACTACGGCGCCTAACTCATATTATGTTTGTTTTTATATGCCAGGTTTTAGCTTGGATGGGATCACACTCACTATGAAAGGTTTACATCGTCGCATCCTTCATATATTGGCTAACAAATGGGGATCCGAGCAATGGGAACACTTTGAAAGGCGGATCGTTTTTGCTCAAGATGCGCAGATGTCTCTTATTCGTGCGCGATTTGAGGATGAACAATTGATCATCCAGGTCCCCCGCAAGTTTGTCCCCCCTCTCTCCTCCGACCACTCCGCGTCAGGCACTGAAATGAGCAGTGCTGACCGTTTACTGATTCCGCCAGAAGACAACCGTCGTGACAGCATAAAAAGTGCACAATTTTGATAGGCAAGTTGCTTTGCACATGTCGCCAACCTTCGCCTCCGTTTCATAACGCTTTCCTGTCCATACAATCTCAGCATAAAATGAAACACAGGCAATGCATGTAAAAAATACGAGGCTTTTCTAGTCTACCGTGTATAATTATGAAATACACACTGCCATTCAGGCGCTGTGTCCATAAGCAATCACACGCTCATGGTCAGGATTGTATGCCTTCTCCTGAGCCAGACCTTCTGGATAGCCAAACACCATCTCACTCTGGATCTGGTACGACTCAGGTAGACTGTATTCCTTCTTGAGCATTTCGCCTGTAAGGTTTCCGTAATGCTGAAGGTTAGCACCGTAGCCAACAGCTTCGAGACCGCTCCAAGTATAGATCTGGGCCATACCTGAGGCATGAAGCGACCAGGTTGGGAAACCGGATGCGAACATAGGAAATTGTTCTTGCTGAGTCTTGATCAGCTTTTCGTCCTCAAAGAACAGAATTGTGCCGTAGGCCTTAGCAAAGTTCTGCAACTTGGGGCGCATCGTCTCGAGGGCTTCATCACTAACGGACGCAGAAACAGCACGCGGCACGATCTCGTTCCAGTACTTGCTGTGCTGGTCACCCAAAAGCACCACGACACGGCTGCTTTGGACGTTAAAAGACGAAGGGGCCTCCTTCACAAGTTCGCGGATATATTGAACAAGAGCATCATCTGCGAGAATAGGCTTTTTGGAGAGCTCGTAGATGGTACGACGGTTCTGAATTACCTGGAGAAATTCCTTTGAAGACGTTGTGCTTGCCATAATGGTTGTTTGCTGGACCGAGATGCGCTTTGGCCGGTTAACTCGATATTAGCCCCTGTGATTGGGCCCCATACATTTTCTACAATATGCCAAATAGCAGATGAGACTCGCGCTATTTTTTTTGACACGTAGCCGCGGGCAGCATTACCTAATGGTCCGTGCAACGTTGTAATTGGGCATCGCACCCCGGCAAGCCTACAAGCAAAAACCAAGTCAACCTTCACAGCATCTATCGCATGAATCCAACGCCTTCGGAATCCTTGGCTTGATAGTTCAGATGCAGCTACGATCGGCCGCTTCAATTTAGAACGATAGAATCCTGACATAGAAGAAGTTATATTGTATTGGCCAGAAAGTCTATGCTAGCAACGTATTGCTACGTTTACTTAAAAACAACTACGCGTTCTTCGTCAGGAATGTAGTCCTTGGCACCTGCTGGGGCCTCTGGGTGGCCAAAGACCATTTCGGATTGAAGCTCGTAGGACTCAGGAAGGTTGTACACGCGCTTGAGGGTCTCACCCGTCAAGTTGCCGTAATGTTGAAGGTTTGCACCGTAACCCTCAGCCTCGAGGGCAGCCCATGTGTAGATTTGAGCCATACCGGATGCGTGCAGCGACCAAGTTGGGAAGCCAGACGCGAACATAGGGAATTGTTGTTGCTGGGCCTTGATCAGGTCTGAGTCCTCAAAGAAAAGGATGGTTCCAGTGCCAGCTCGGAAACCATCCAGCTTGCCCTTCGAAGCTTCAACGGCACTCTCACCAGCGGCCTGGCGAAGAGCTGCAGGAACAATTTGTCCCCAGTAGTGGTCGTGCTGGTTGCCGAACAAGATAACAACGCGACTACTTTGAACATTGAAAGATGAAGGCGCTTCACGCACAGCCTGCTGAACAAGCTGTACGACCTGCGCATCAGGAAGAATTGCCTTCTTCGAAAGGGCGTAGATGGTGCGGCGATTGCGAATCACCTGCATGAACTGTTGGGTAAGAGAGTTGGTCGAGCTCATTTTTGATGGTGGGGTCTCAAAAGTGGCAACAGTCTTCCGTATTTATCTACAACTCGGGTCTGCGCTCCGCGGGACAGGTTGCTTTAATCAGACTGAATATATAAGCTCCACTCAATAACAAATCACGACGGAGAGACAGAATTTTCCCTACGTGCAATCAGCACCTCGATCTCAGCACAAACTTCAGACATGCTAGGTCTGTCTCTTGGGTTTTGTTGCCACATTTGATCGATAAGATGCACAATATCGTCGCCATAACGACGGCGTATGCTCCCCGTAAATGGTCTGAATGACATGTTAGAATGTATGCCTGCGTACCTTAGATGCTTTTGTCGCACGTTCATGTAAATTTGGTGCTCATTTAAGCCCTGGAACGGGTATCTCTTCTCTGTTTGATGCCATTGTAGTGCCTCCCAAAATGTCATAGCTGCACTCCAAACATCCACCTTTTCGTTATATTGTGGCTTTGGAGACCATAGCTCGACTGCTTGCCAATTAACAGTGCCGACAAGCGAGCGAATCATGGCATACTTAGAGCGCTTAACTCTTGCGAGACCAAAATCGCTGATTTTTGCAATACCTTTTGCATTGATCAGCACATTCGTTGACTTGCAATCGCGGTGAACAATCATTGGTTTGTGCGTGTGCAAGTATTCAAGACCTCGAGCAATCTGTAGAAGGATGCGGAAAATATTCACATTCGGAGGTGGTGGGGTATTACGGATAAAATCAAACAGGTCTCCGTTTTCACACAGCTCACTCACAATCACGCAGGGCGGACCTAGCCTGAGATTTGTCGGTATGCCAATGCCAATAAACTGCACAATATTCTCGTGTCGCAAATCTCGCAGAAACTTGAGCTCCTTGATGTCCATTTCAGTGAGCTCATCGCGGAGATCACAAATAGCGACAGGCAAGACGCGCGTGCGTGATACATGGTAAAGGCCCCGGTACACATCTTTGAAAGCGCCAGCGCCGATTCGCTCTTGCCTCACGAGCTTTTCGGGTGAGATCACATGGTCCAGTAAATCAAGGCGTCCAAGGTCTAGAGCTTGAACTTCATTGTGGGCTGACTCAGACGCCTTTGGTTGAAGGGTCTTGATTTTTGCAGGTTTTAAACCATGATATGAAGACGGCTCTTGGGACAGCTGTTCCGGTAGGTTTTCGTTGGATTGAGGTATATGTTGAGCTGGGATGTGCGTCGGCGTATCGTCCAAATCGGGAAACGACGAACTTTCGTCGGGAACTGACGACAATTCTGAGTCAGATGAGTCGAACCAAGCAAATTCATCTCTACCCAGATTCGGCGCAGGAGCGTGCAAATGCTGTGGTGTGCAGTCATCATGCAGGGGTGACATGGTGATTTTTTGATTCATATTTGGGCTGCGTTCGAATCGCCGTAGACGTCGTGAGCGTGGCGATCGTAAAAATACAGGATACACAGAACGCTTATCATGGGTAGCAGCAGGATTTTGTCTCCGAAATGGATGAGCATGCGGTGGTAAGGGCGGTGGAGCTGGGTATTTTGATGATGGGCACAGTCGATGTCTGGGCGTGCGATGAGGACTGCGATAAACCCAAGCGGCCTTGGTCCTTTTTGGCGTTCCTGTAACGTGCCTTCGGCCCCAAAAGCTGCGTGAATGTCGTTTTTGCTGGCATTTTTTCGAGCTAACATTCTCATCGCTATCGCTTGATGATGTGGCGTACCACTCAGAGTCACTGCTCATGATGCCCGAGCTCGATGTTTCCTCTTTTAGTTGCCCGGCTCGAGTACGCTTCGGTGCGCTTTGTACATTTTTCGATCCACGCGGTGGCATTGATGGGTGCGATGATCCAAGTCGCTCATCACGCGAATGTCCTGACGCGGGCTTCAGCATGAAGCATGCCTCGTGGCTACAGAAGGACGTGTGGAGATGAGCTCGTTGACAAGGGGCCCCCGATACAGGCCTGGCGCTGATTACGCTTTAGGGCCACGTGGCTACGTATGTACAGGCGACGTCGTTCGACCGCCTCGAATGCACTACCATTGCGACAGCTGCTCGGCCGTGAGAGGCTCGGTCTCTTGCTCGTATTCGATTTCGACGCGCGGACGGCCGCGCTTTCCACGCGCATCAGAGCGAGGACGCTTGGGTGCAGGGCGCTTGGAGCTCTTCTTTGTGTCGTTGTCGTCCGTGTCGTCCTCAGAGTCTTCGTCAAGCGAGTCATAGTCTTCGAGATCGTCATCTTCTTCACTGCCCTCATCGTCAGACACGAATTCGCGCTGTCCATACTCGTCGTCATCGTCGTTCATGGCGCGCATCTCTGCATCCATGGCCTCGATATCCTCTTCCTGCTCTTCGTCACTTAGTTCTTCTTCCAGTTCCAATGCGTTACCTTCCGCATCAGGCACGCGTGCTTGCGCACTTTCCAGCACAGCATTCCACACGCTCTCGTTCACATTCAAGGGTGCTTCACCGTAGGCACCGCGCTTGAGACGGTCAAGCAGTTCCTTTTCAATCGACTTTTCCAGCTTGGCCGCGCGCAGTGCTTTGTTCTCGCGCGTCGCCTCACGCCGTTCGGTCTTTTTCTTAACACCCACCAGCTCAGGCTGCTCTTCCTCTTTGAGTTTGATTTTGCGCATCTTGATGAGGTACTGGGTAATCTTGGTGAGTCGTTGCTTGGCCTTGTGTACAATAAAGTTCGGCCAGTATATTAGCTCCTTATCGATTTGTTCTAGCGCTGTGCTGTACCTGTTAGAGAGACGTATCCGCTCCCATTGTCTCCGTGGAGAGTGCGCACGCTCAGCCGTTTTGACATACAGGTACAAAATACCCTCGTGCTCGCGTACCGTGGCGTACCGAGAGTTGGCAAGTGGACAAGACTGACGATTGCACATGCCAGTCAAGTTGTATTCATTCCGGCAAAAGGTTGAGTGTGTCGAAGACTTGATTTTGTAGGAGCAGAATTGGTGGCCGATGACCGACCATATCACGTCGTCCGCCTGCATGGTGTCGACAGAAAAAAAAATGGCGCGCGTGATAAGAATGCCTCAGCTCTGTCACGCCTTCCCTCCACATAGGAAACGGGGGAAAAGCCGGGGACTATGAATGCTATACGCCAGCGAGTCCCATGACAAGGCGCCAAGGCAGGCCGGGCAGATAAATGTCCACGAACCGGTGCATTTCGTGCCAGCGCACCATCCCGGATTCTTCGAGGCACTCGGACTGCGCCTCCTGCTCCGCCTGCGTCGCTTCATCGGTGTAGCCAAAACGCGCAAATGTATGCAATTGGCGCGCAGCACGCACGAAGTTGTCGATTTCGCGCGCAGCAACATCGATCATGCGTAGCGATTCGCCTTCCTTGAGCTCACTGCGCGCGGGAGCCGCAGGTACGGCGTTGTTGGAGGTAAATGGCATCAACACAAAATCAGCGGGCTGTACAAATGCGCGTGTCAGAGAGCCGAGTAAGAAGGCCAAGATCATAAAGAGGATCAGCGTCGACAGCTGATAGCCTCCGCGCGGCATTGGCACCTGCTGGTTTGTCTGTGCGGTCGCTGATACGGGCGACGCCGGTGATGACATGGACGTGGATGCATTCGATGGAGCGGCGCTGGTCGGCGGCTGCGAATTGGGCGTCGGTGATACAGACGCCTCTGTGTCAGTGCGCTTCGTCGGCCGCACAAGTGACATGACGCCATCGTACCATCCCTGAGGCGACAAGAGACTCATCAGGGGTGTAGAAGATGGAACCGGAGCGGTCGGCGCTGTCTTCTCCGCGTCGGTCGACTCGTCGGTCGCCGAGACGTTTTCGGTGCTGGGCGTGGGCGCCGCCGCCGATGCTGCCTCAGGAGAATGTGCCGCCACTGACGCGATCGGCACATGAGGAAGACCTACATGCGCCGCGGTCGGCTCACTCATATGTTCGAGCTGATCGACGTCCACATCGAGTGGCTCACGTGCGGATTCGTGGCCATAGCAAATCTCAGCGACGCGATGGTTGATGGTGACAGGTACATGCGAGGGTGTCGCATTCGTGCATGCACGGCCTTCGAGCGGCGCAATGACCGCTCGGACGAGGAAAGGCTTGGTATAGGCGCGCTCCGGCAGGGTGACTCGGACACAATGGCGGTGAGATGGCTCAGCGTGTGTGTGCGTGGCCGCCTGAAGGGCACTGGGCTGAATATCGAGCACGCGGACATCGATGGGCATCGCGTCGCTGAGTGGTGAAGTAGGCAATGCGGCAAGATCGCATACGCCTGTCTCGACGTGGGACCACGTCACCTGCACGTCGTATCCTTGCGGATAGTATTGCAGCGCCACTTGAATGTCGACAAGGATCAGTGGTTCGGCAGCCGCCGAGCGCTTGTGAAAGTACGCCGAGCCGCGCGATGACAGTCGCGCTGGGGCAGGCGACGTCGACGTCTCTGCCTCATCGTCACCCGCCAGCGCCGGCAGCTGCTTGGGCGAAGGCATGGACATATCGACGATGGCCACGACATGCTGTGTGCGCGTTTCGTGCTCAAAGTCGCAGGTCACCAGCGTCGATGCCCTTCGACCGCGATGCAGTGTCCATGAGCCACGCAGTGAGTCATCGCGCGCATCGCCATGCACATTGACGCAGCGGGGCGGCATGCGCACGGAAGAAAGAGGGCCATGCTGCGATACCCAACGCTCGAGTTGAAGGACACGATCCGGCAGACTTGCATTCCACAGAGCATTGAGACTGCGAGGCACGCCGCCATAATCGATCGCGACGACATAAATACAACGTGTGCTCGGAATCGCATACTGCTCCATGCTATATGGATCGACATTCTCGAAGATCCAGCCGTCCATCAGCACGGTGCCTAAAGGTCTTGCATCAGGGTTCCACAACGACATGTCCCACCGAGATGCATCGCACGAAGCTGTCGCGTGGAAGTAGACGGGCTGCTGCGCCGCGACAGGGGAAGTCTGTTCCAGCGGCACATCGGCCCCATGTCCGTGAGCCGATATACTCGAGACAACAAACATGCGAGGTGCAAAGAGAAATGATGCATGCGACGTCCACAACGCAGTGTTCGTGCCGCTGCCAAAACTCTCAAGCATCCGGCACGATGCAAGATGCTCGTCCCACGCACAGCGCGCATGTGGATCGGCGACGAGCGGCAATAGATCCTCGGCCGCCACACCCTGGATGATCTTGTCCGTGCGGTGCACCATGACATGGGGCGAGATACGCTCGACCAGGCGGCGGTGGACATATACGCCGTTCTTTTCTGACATGAGCGACCATCCACCCTGAGGCCCAGCCGGGTCAGGATGCCGCTCAGCATGGATGCACCTTAGCAGCGCGAGCGCGTCCAGCGCTGGATGCGTCGGCGGCTTGACCTCCGGCTCGCGCACCTCTGCCGCAGACTCCACGATAGGCTCCGTGTACCCGTCCGCCGAACGCGATGCACGCACGGGAAGATCGAGTGGCACATGCTGGGGCTTGGTGCGTTTCATGCGTGCGAGAGCCTGTAGCTGTGCGGGATCCATGCCCTCGACGTCGACATGCACACGAGCGCCATTCAGCAAGACCACGCCTCGTTCGAGCGACTTGGCTGGACCCTTCCGAACACACACACGCACACACTGGTCCGAGAGGTCGGCGACGCAGTGCTCCAGCGTGATCCATAGACCACCGCCGCCAGCAAGTCGGTGTCGACGTAGGCACGACGTCGATGATGGCGGTGGATCGACCAAGACGTCGAGATTCGGCGCCCATCCCTCAAGACTAGCCCACAGTACACACTCGACATGCGTGGCATCGGGGGCATCACAGGCCGCCGCGACATACGACACGTCGAACGAGTCCTCACCATACTCCTGCGTCTGCACACGCGCATTGAAGAGACGCGAGATGCATGGCGGCGCACCATGTCGTAGAACGTGCCCGCCGGCGCCGGCCATGGCGACGATCATCTGCGGCGGAGTGCGAGTCTTGGAGAGCCAGCCACGTGGGTCACTCTGTTCAACGAGCGTCACATGCACAGTGGTCGGCGAGAGGGCCTCGATGCTCCAGCCGCACAGATCGACTTGCATGCGCACGGTGCCGGGTGCCGGTGTGGGCAGCTCAGACATATGCTCGTCCGCCGAAAAGGAGAAGACATGGATGGAGGTGGGCGATTGATACGCCGTCTGTACAAGCGTTGCATCGCGTGCTTGAGCCAGCCACGCCGGTGCATAGCGTACGTGCCACACCGCACTTTGTCCACCCAGATCCTGGATGAGGGTCGCATCGTCGAGTGCCGCATTCCACCGCCGCACCATGGCCGGCGAATTCAAAGCACTGTATAAATCCCAGACAGTGAGGCCCACAAACGTAGCTTCAGCGCGATACACAACGAGAGTCGGATCAATCGACTCGAGCTGCGTCACTGTCACACCACGCACATCGCTCACACGCCTCCATTTCGCCTCAGGCTCCTGGAGCAGCGACGTGAAATAGATGTAATTGCGACGCACCGTCGCAGCAAGCGGTGAAAGACCTTGAATACCTCGTTGCACCGTATCCACATTGCCGCTAGGCGTTTGCTGCTCGGACAGGGCCAGTCGGGCAAGTAATGCATTGTCGGACGCATGCGGCGTCTGCTCTGTCGCTTCCATCGCAAAGTCGTCCACATACACGCCCTCTTCAGCATCAGTGCGGACACTTGCTTCGAGCGCCGCGTGGACCGTCGCATGCGCATCCTCCAGCTTATCGTACTGGATACAAAGCTCGTACCATGCACCGATGCGCGTCAGCTTAGACGTATACGCAGGGCATCCCCCAGCCGAGTCCAACGTGCGCAAACGCACATCCCATGCATTTTTTGCGGACATGCGCACGCATATCGAGCGTGGTAGTGCTGCCTCGGCGTCAAACACTTGGTCATCGTCGTCGTCGTGCACGAGGATGAACTCCACGTGCAGCGCCGTTGCAGCGCGCTCGCTCGTTATGACAAGGCCCGCGCCGAATGCATAAACATAAGGGACATGCATGCCCTGTGTTTTTGCACATGCCGCCATCTTGGGCAGCATACGTGGAACCGAGGATGCCATGGCGTTCGGACGCACACCCAGCATCGAGCCCCGCGCGTCCATCGACCAGTACACAGTCAGAGCGACCCGCTCGGGACTTGGACACGCCACGAAAAGGGCAAGTAGGTGAATTTGCGTGCGGATATAGGGTGGCGAAGGTCGCAAGTACGATGGCGCATCAGCAGTGCGTGGCACCGACGTGGCCACATGCAGCACACGCTTATCATCGCGCACGGTGTGGGTAAGTAGCACTGCATCTCGCGGACTCGCAGGCCATCCAAGCCTGAAGCATGACTTACATACACGCGTGTGACTGCCGAGCGCCTCGACCATGGTAGAGCTCTCGACCAGCGGGAGCCATTGCGACAGCAGTTCCTGCGACGAGAATAGCGCGAAGAATGCTTCGAGATCTACCACATCACCAGCGCCTTCGTCCCACATGCCTTCCCACGTTGCACGAAACACATCCGTGTTTGCCACGCGACGGCGCATCACGGCCAGCTGTACTTGCTCGGGTATTTCGTCCGGTGCGCCATCACGGCCAGGAACGGCCCGCGTCCATTGCGGCGAAGCATTCTCCTCAGTATGTATCCGTTCAAGCAATGATATGGAAGAGTGAAGTGCGTCCTTCCATTTCTTTTTTACCTTAGGAAGAGTAACGCCGTCCATCCCAACAATGCATCAACGCTCGAGAAATACCCAAAACGTGGCGCCACCGACTGGGGAAACCCTGATAGAGAGGACCAGGACCACTTGCTTTCCGACAAGACAGCTAACTTCAGCGCGACCCTTGTCGGTAAGACCCTATAACTCAGTCGGTTAGAGTGTGGAGCTAATATTCCTATGTTACTCCAAAGTCGCCAGTTCGAGCCTGGTTAGGGTCATTTCCGACGCTTCATCTGACCCTATAACTCAGTCGGTTAGAGTGTGGAGCTAATACGTGCGTGTTACTCCAAAGTCGCCAGTTCGAGCCTGGTTAGGGTCACTCTTGCTTTTGCCTCGTGTGGGTACAATACAGACGAAGGAGTCCTTTTTGTCGTGGCGTCATACGAGGGAAACGTGTCAAATATACAAGGCTACGAAGAATAAAAGCCATAGGTTGGCATAAAGCCCGGAGGTTGTCCTGGCATACCCATCATCATGCCCGTGCCCATAGGCATCTGCATCATGCTTTGTGTGGGCATGCCTTGGGGCATCATTATACCGCCTCCAAATGGTGATGAGTCGACAATACCACCTGCAGCGAAGCCCGTAGGTTGCGCACGGAGGGGATCATACTTTCCACTGCTTTGCGGCGCGGACGTATCTTTCGAGAAGGCGCCAGAGCCCGTCTTCATCTGCTCAAACACACTGGCTGCACTAAATCGGTCCTGTTGACTCGATGCACTGGTCGTGTCTGCAGTGGCTTGACCCAGCATGGGCTGTGGCACAGGTTGAGGCGCTTGAGGTTGGGGCACACTGAACATGCCCGTCGGTTGCGGCAAGCCAAAGCCGGGCGGTTGTGGCGCAAACATGGAGGTGGCGCCAGTGGGATTGGTTGGCACGAATTGGCCCGTGCCCTGCAGGGGAATAAGCGGCTGCAGCAGGCTCTGGTTTATGGGTACAGGAGCAATAGGCCCGCGCGGCGCATTGGGATCGGGCAAACTTGGTGTCGCTGATGGCTTCGGACTCGGCTTGAGTTTTTCCAGCTTATCGAACAGGGCCGAGTTGGGATCCGCGGGGCGCTCGTCCTTCTTGGCCGCTTTTTCACGCTCTTCAGCCTCTTCGCGCTCGCGACGGCGAATAATTTCCACAGCAGCAGCGATCGTTTCGGCACTGACGCCCGTCTGGTTCGGTTGTAGAGCCTCTTGAGCCGCGGCAGTAGAAGTGTCGTCCGTGTTACGCGACGTGTCCGCTGAGCGCGGCGGCAACGGCTCCGGTGCTGGCTCTGGTGCACGAGTAGTAGACTTGCGTGGTGCAAGACGGCGCTGCTCCGCGATTTCTTGAGCTTGTAAGCGTCGTGCTAGTTCCTCATCTGTTTCCTTTTGCCTTTCCTCTTCTTCGGGTGAGCGTTGCGGCATCAGCGGAGGAGCTGGTGACTTTGAGTACTTGCTTTGTACGTGTCGCCGAACACGCAAAATATCACCTTCACGCAGTCCAAGTCGGCGCAGTGAGTCTATACTCAGTTCAGGGAGAACAAATGTGTCCATGTGGTCACGTTCAAAGGCATCCGCATAGCGTGCACAATGCTGCATGTCGACACCCGCTTCGACAAAAAAGTCAAACCAATCGATATCGGGTCGGTAGCTGGACGCAGGTCCGCGTCCACGAGACCGAGACGCGGAGCGTTCGGGATGCCCCGATGCACTCTGGCGCTGCGGTGCAGCAGAAGGCGGGGCCGATGGCGTGCGCAAATTGCGGCCTGTAATGCCCTCTAAATAACGCAGATCCGCCAAAGACATTTTGAAGAGGGGCACATCAATTAACGTGCCATTAGCCTTGTGCAAACGCACTGTGTCCGTGCGTACTCCTACAAGCTCGGCCTCGACTCGGAAACGCCCCGTTGCATCGACCCACGTCCGCATGCGGCCCTGATTGGGAAGCTGAGGAGGGTGATCCACCAAGGGACGCGCAGCGGACTCATGTCTTTTAGCTTCGGTAGGTCGGCGTGGAGCAGCACGACGTGGATCGCGCATCGTAGAAAACTTGTGGTTGAGAGCGTTTAGTGCAGGGCTGTTATTTTCTTTCAGTACCTCGACATAGGAAGCAGGAACGACGCCGATATGGCCTTTGGCATTTTGCAGTTTCCACCATTCGTGGTCTTCACGCTCTATGAGCACAAGCTGGTCGCCTTCGGACACGCTCAACTCGTCGTCGGCCTGCGCCTCAAAGTCGTACAAGGCCACGACCATTTCGGGCACGCCCGTTTGAGTGGGAGGAGAATGGGGAGCTGACGAAGAGACACGAGGTGTGGATGCAGTGTGAGCTGGCTGCTTGCTGATCGCCTTGCTCTTCCCGATGCGGGCGGAAATATCCTGGTAAGCTGCGCGTGAGCCGACGTGAAAGACCCATACATCGCCCTCGACTTGGGCGGCGCGCTCAAACGTAATGATCAAGTACTTGCCCTTTTCGAGCGTCGTGCTCTTCAAGTGCTTGATGTCGACACGTGGCACGGCAGCACCATCCGTATCTGTCGCGAAAAATACAGAGCCATTTCCTACGCCCAGAGTGCCTTTGTTTTTGCGCTTGCGTTTTTTCATGTCCAGCTCAGTGACGGACCACATTTGGATCTCGTCTTGCGTAGACGACGCTGTCCATGCAGCCGGTACGGCGCGTGGCGCCACAGTGGATGCCTGTCCATCTGTCTCGTCCAAATCGTCTTCCGCGCCAGTGGCTTGAGGCACGAGCGACGACGGCAAAGGCACACTAGCGGGAGCCTCGGGAGCTTGAGGAGGCGTTGGAGCTGGTGCTGGTGCTGGTGCGGGTGCGGGTGCTGGCGGCGGCGGAGCCATCATACGCGGCTTGGGTGGCTGTGCCGCTGGCGATTCTGGCGGCATGTTCGCCGGCTCTGGCTCTGGTTCAGGCTCTGGCTTATGTTCCTGCGCAGGCTCAGCTTCTGGACTTGGCTCAGACGCTGGTACGGGCTCTTGCGCGCCTGATGACCCAATCTCCTCAACGTAATTCGACGGGATGAGTCCCATCTGGTCCGTGCCCTGGATCCGAGCAAGGAGCCAGTCGCCGTCACGCTCCAACACGTCCAATACGCGTCCCTCAGCGAAAGAAAGCTCGTCATGGTTTTGAGCTTCATAGTCGTACGCGGATACAACAACCTGCTCAGGCGCACGCATCTCGACATAGTTGGCGGGCACGAGCCCCTCATGACTGCCATCGCGCAAACGTGCTTTGTACCAGGCCTCATCCGCCAGCTCATCCACATACAGGGTATCTCCCTCCGTCAAAGTCAGCTCATCATCCGCCTGTGCGGCGTAGTCATACAGCGCGACGGCCACACCAAGGCATCTCATCTCCCTGGTCAGTCAACGGACGAATCACCGGACGACCCGTGCGCATCGACGCCGCCACACGCACCCCACCGCCCCTGCTGCATGTCACGTGCAGCCATGTGGCCGGACGGGAGAAAGCTGCCAGGTGCGCGCGTCCTTGTGTTGCGACGCGCGGCTTTGTGACGCACTTAGACGCCCGGCATTGATCGCCGACATATGGTGCGTGACTGCCCACAACTGACCCCTCAGCATCCGATGCATATGCAGAATGGACCTCCAGGCATGCCGCCATGCGATATGTACGGCAGCGGTATGCCACCGCGGTACCCCCTCAACGTACCGCGTCGCCCTGTCCGGCCGTCCGAGGGCGTGCCGCCCTCTATGCCATACCACTACGCACCGGCTCCCGGATACATGCCACACGTGATGGATGTCCAGCACATGCAGCCACATGCTGGTCCTGTCTACGATGGATCGTTTGCCGCACCTCATGAGGCGTCTCACATGACATCCGGTCCGCCGCCACAGACGCACTACGTGCCAGCGGCCCCGAATGGTGTGCCTGCACCCCAAGGCAACGCTTCAATGCACACTCCCATCATGCATCCGGCGCCATCACACGCGTATTCCATGCCCCCGTCTCATATGCCGCCGACGCAGCCGCTTCCGTCGGCTCAGAGCGCAGCATCTGTACCATTATCTGGCCCCACGCCCACTGTGTACCTGGCAACATACTCGTCAGTACCCGTGTACGAAATCACAGTGCGTGGTATCGCTCTCATGCGCCGTCGCTCGGATGGATACCTCAATGCGACACAGATTCTCAAGATCGCCGGCATCGAAAAAGCGCGGCGCACACGGATCCTCGAGAAAGAAATCTTGACAGGCGAGCACGACAAAGTGCAGGGCGGCTACGGCACATTCCAAGGAACGTGGATCCCGCTGCACCGGGCGCAGGAGCTGGCGATCAACTACAACGTGTACCATCTCATTCGGCCTCTCCTCGACTTTGATCCTGTCGCATCGCGCGCTGTAAATGCACAGCAGGGCGCTAAACGCAAAGCTGACAACACAGCTATACCCTCCCAGCCTGCCATGCCGGGGACGTCAGCTTCAGCGCCACCGCAGCAGCCACGCTTTCTTACCTTGCGCCCGCCCCGCTCCAGCACACTCGGCGCCAGTGCCGGTGGTCTCGTGCACACTCTTCTTCCAAACGATGATATCCCGACGTCGCATGCTGCTGATGGTGTCCCGCCTGGCTCACACCCTGCACAGCGCACAGCTCTGGGTGCATATGCTGCACACGGATACGTGCCTCAAGGTGTGCCTCTGCCGCCTGCCGATAGTGTGGCGCCATCAACGGATTCGTCGTCACATGTCCACGACCTCAACGTGCTGAGTACCACCCCTCTCCACAGTGCCGCGCCGCCATCCGATATGGCCGATGACATGGTCGAAATTGGCGGACCGCGCTTCGCCGATAAGGCTGTGCCTCCCCATCTCGGCGACGAGCGTGAGCGGCGTGCGCGTGAAGTGCTCACCGGCCTGTTTGTGCATGAACAGCCAAGTACATCAGCCGCACCTCTCGAGCAGCTGCATGCGCTGCTGCACAGCTTGGGCGTCGACACGACGCGGCGGCAGCACCGCTCGCCATTAAATTTGGTGATTGATGACCACGGCCACACAGCGCTGCACTGGGCCGCTGCACTGAGTCGTCTTTCGCTTGTGCGCATGCTAACAGCGCTGCCACCAGCATATGGCGGCGCCAACATAATTCTGGGCAACTATGCGGGCGAGACGGCACTGCATCGCTCCGTGCTCGTTACCAATGCGTACGAACTCTCACAGTTTCCAGATTTGCTGGATATTCTTGCACCGAGCCTTGAGACACGCGATCACCGAAAGCGCACGGTCCTGCATCATATCGCGCTTGTGGCCGGGCTCAAAGGCCGTACGGCTCCTGCGCGCTACTACATGAGTTGCGTGCTAGAGCGCATTTCCAAGAATCCAGCGGTATTGACAGGCTTGCTTGATGCGCAGGATGACGAAGGCGAAACGGCACTGAGTATCGCAGCGCGGCTCGGTAATACCAATATGATCAAGATGCTGCTGGATGCAGGTGCGCGAAAAGACTTGCCCAACTACTTGGGCATTACACCGCTGGATTGGGGCATCACGAATGCCTCGTCACCTGAGGGCGGTGTGCTGAATGAGCTTGGCTCATACCGTGCCTCTGATATGGTGCGCTCCCTAGTCAAGCCATCACCGGGCCCCGTGAAGAAGAGCCAAGATGTCCGGGAGAAGCTTGTACAGACCCTTGATGAACTGCAGGTCATTTTCGACCGTGAAGTACGTGTGAAGCAGGATGCCATCGAGACAACCCAGACACATCTTCAGGCTGCTACGCGTGAGCTGGCTGCTCGCCGCCGAGACATCCAGGCCGCTCAGGGCGCTGTCACGGAGCGCGAAAAGATGCGGCAGCGCAGCGAGAATCTAAAGCGCGCTCTTGCTTCGTTGCCTGGCCAGGAGCCTCAGGATGCAGCTCCAGAGGTGACGGATGCAGCATGCGTCACTGATTGGTCCAAGGATGCACTCGCTGAAGCAGATGCGGCGCTGTCCAAGCCCGAGGAAGCTGGTGAGAAAGCGGTGACGGCGGCCATCGTGCGACTTCGCTGGCTCACAGCGTACTGCGAGCAGGCCATCGCAGCAATAAATACCGATGTGCAAGAGCGTCATAAACGTTTGGCTCAGCGCAACGAGAGATACCGCAGGGTCGTGGCTGCGTGCGCGCAAGTGCCGCCCGACAAGGTCGATGGACTGCTGGACGAGCTGTTGGCCGCGGTGGAGTCGATCGGACCGGACGTCGATACCAATTCCGTTGCTACCTTTATGGACAAAGTCGGGCGCGCACACAAGCAGCGATCAGCCGGTGACATGACAGTCGCCGCACCACGCACACCACCGCCTTCACGACCGCCGCCGCCGTCCGAGCCGCCCGTAGCCCCGCCGTAGACGAAGAGTGTGGAGGTGTCGTTTCTCTTCTTGTGCCGCATGGACGAGGAGCTCGAGGCGTTTCGGATCGCTTGGTGCCGCGATGTGGCGGAGCGTGCACATGGAAGAGCGCCGGATGCAGCTCATTCGCAAATGCAAGCGCCATCAAGTGATGCTATGCTGAAAGCCGCAGCTCCAGCGGTACTGCCCGAGGCTTGGGCCGATCAGGAACGTGACGCACTTAGCATGCTCCTACGGACGCTTTCGTCCAAGCATGTCGAGCGTGTGCATGAAATGATGTCGCAAAATACCGAGGATCATACCGTATGGCCTGAGCATGTCGGGACATGTATCTCGACAATATATGCGGCTGATTTGGAAGTGAATGCCGTGCCGATGGTACAACATATGCCAGACGAGTTGTGGTACAGAATATTACTGCATGTGCTTATGCCAACAC
>ERZ782914.49-NODE-49-length-58126-cov-7.895576_pt1 | contig 58126 bp, 30 predicted proteins | sample MGYA00375948_ERZ782914 | MGnify/ENA primary metagenome ERZ782914 (study PRJEB29894, sample SAMN03576417) | human skin metagenome | biome: human skin; feature: left retroauricular crease; material: organic_material | host: Homo sapiens | place: Italy: Trento...
TGTGGCTAGCCGGAATCGAACCGGCGTCTCATCGGAGACTGTCGCGGCTGGCGTCGCCAAATCCACAACGATACGTACTGACCACTATACTATAGCCACATGGCACGGGCGGCCGAAATTTCATTATTTAAAATCCCACGTGTGTTTCACTCTTACAAAAATGTGGCTAGCCGGAATCGAACCGGCGTCTCATCGGAGACTGTCGCGGTTGGCATCGCCAAATCCACAACGATACGTACTGACCACTATACTATAGCCACGCACCCTGGGTGTCAGAGATTGCTCAAATCGTTATAAGCAAATTCACATTTTCTAGAAAATGGTTTGCGTAGGTGTCGCTTTATGTGACGCATATGACTGGCTGGGCTTGCGAGCGCAAGACTAAACAGACGGCGGTTTCGCGTGTGTGCTGTGGCTGTTGTCAAAACCTCGGGCAAAAGCCAAGATTCTTCCCCTAGTCTCTATTGGTGTGTGATCAAGTATTCCCTGATCTCCATACCAATCCTATCTCCGGAAAGCCTAGAAATATGACTGAGCTTCGTCGGAAGTTGGTGATTGTGGGTGATGGTGCCTGCGGTAAGACATGTTTGCTGATTGTCTTCAGTAAGGTACGTCGATGTCATGGATGGTTCAGGCATGTGTGCGGGAGCCAGAGCGGGGTGGTGCATGTTTTTTTCCAGCATCTGCCTAGAACATCCTGTATGATGCATGGAACAGATACTAACGCGGCGTTTTTCTTTTTCTTGCGCAATTCTACAGGGCACCTTCCCCGAGGTATGTATTCATTTCCGGTGATCGATCAAGGTACTTACACGTTGTCTCAGGTCTACGTTCCTACTGTGTTTGAGAACTATGTTGCTGATGTGGAAGTAGATGGTCGTCACGTTGAGTTGGCGCTCTGGGATACTGCTGGACAGGAAGACTACGACCGTCTGCGTCCGCTGTCGTACCCCGACTCTCATGTGATCCTCATCTGTTTCGCCATTGATTCGCCTGACAGTCTTGATAATGTCCAGGAGAAGTGGATCTCGGAAGTGCTGCACTTCTGCCAAAATCTGCCCATTATCCTGGTGGGCTGCAAGAAGGATCTTCGTCGTGATCCCAAGATCATTGAGGAGCTGCGCAAAACGAGCCAGCGCCCTGTGACGCCTGAGGAGGGTATGGCTGTGGCATCAAAGATCGGTGCTGTCCGCTACCTTGAATGCAGCGCTAAGACAGGTGAAGGCGTGCGGGAAGTGTTTGAGCACGCGACGCGCGCGGCGCTTATACAGAAGCCTCGTGGTGGCCGGAGTGGTAAGAGTAAGTGCCTTGTGCTTTGAGGCGCCGAGAGTATCTTTAGATCCAGAGGCGCTGGCATGTCGTGTCCATCGCGTTTTGTTCATACCTTTTTTTTTCCGCAAAGAAAAAGGTTCACACACGATTGTGCCTGCTGTGAATTTCCGCCGCTGGATGTATGATACTTGTAGGAAAGTTCATTTGTAGTCGTTATGTCGTACTCTCAGCGGCTTGTTGGTAGGCTCGATTTCTTTGGCACCCTCGATCTCGGGTGTCAGCCACGTGTGTGAGGCCAAAAATTACGGTCTCGGGGGACTTTCATTGCTATCGCGCTTTTCCGGGCGTGTGAGTGTACATTGATGTCAAACTCCCCGTTTCTGTGGGCTCCGCGCATTGTTCGAACGCGAAAGCCGATAGTGATCTTGTGCATTACGATCCTGATTCTGCTGGTGCTGGTACCCTTCAATTTGCATTCGAATGTGTCGACCATCTTCAAGGATACAGCGGCCGAATTGCGTGACTCGCAGAAATGGCACATACCACCGTTCCCCGGTCTGTCGATGTACAGGACTGCGCCCAACAGCACCCGAATCCCGCCGCAACTGCACCATGACCCCTCTCTCACGAGCCGGTGTAGTAATGCGACGCCGGTGTACGATCCCAATGGCAGGCGTCGCCCGGTCGTGCAGTATGCCATCATGATAGATGCCGGCAGCACGGGAAGCCGCATTCATGTGTACAAATTTAACTACTGCAAGGCTTCGCCTGAGCTTGAGTTCGAACATTTTGATCACATTGAGCCAGGCTTGTCGTCGTACAAAGCCGATGCGCAAGGCGCTGCCCATTCTCTCCGTCCTTTACTAGACAAGGCTTTGGACATCGTGCCACAACCGCTGCAAGCTTGTACACCACTACAACTCAAGGCAACAGCTGGACTGCGTCTCTTGGGCCCCGAGCAAAGCGGAGCGATCATCCAGGCCGTGCGTCATATGATTGAATCGTCGTATCCGTTTCCCATCGCTGACTTGGTGGACAATCATGACAAGGCTACGAAAAATGGTATCGAGATCATGGATGGACGTGATGAAGGTGTATTTGCATGGATCACCGTCAATTACCTTATGAACCTGATTGGCTCGGGCGGCAACAAAAAGACGGCTGCCGTGATGGACCTGGGCGGTGGTTCTACCCAGATCGTCTTTCAGCCACAGCTGCAAGCGTCGAGTCCCATGCATCCAGGGGAACATGTCTATGAGCTCAAGAACTTTGAAAACTCGTCGTTCACGCTGTACCAAAAATCGTACCTGGGATATGGACTGAAGCAGGCACGCGAGTCTATCAATTCGCTTACTGCGTTCTTGCACCTCTCAACGAATCCACAGGCCGCGCAACATGCCGGTGACGCCTCGGCTTGGGACAAGTTTTCGCCCCAGACCATGTTCGTGCCGAGTCCCTGCTATGCCGCTGGAGCACAAAAGACGGCCAAAGTGTCGCTTGGCAAGTTCAAGACGTCGGATATCACGATGGTCGGTACGAGCGGCGGTTTCCGCGCTTGCCAGCGCCTGGTGGAAGTAACGATGAACAAGGATGCTGAGTGTCATATTGCCCCATGCTCATTTGCCGGCGTGTATCAGCCATCTCTCTCAAATGCCTTCAAGAACTCGGACATTGTGGCTCTGTCATACTTTTACGACCGCATTGCTCCGCTGGGCTTGGGCCCGACCTTTACGATCCGCGAGCTTGAGCAACTTGCCGAGCGCGCGTGCTCATTGCCGAGCCAATGGAGTTTGTTCAAGTCGCCGTCGTTCTCTGCCGAAACGGTCGCGGAACTGCAGCAGCGCCCAGACTACTGCCTAGACCTGACTTACATGCACACCCTTTTGCGTCTGGGATACGAACTCGACGATTCGCGCAAGATCACCCTGGCCAAGAAGCTGGGCGACTTTGAGCTAGGATGGGCCTTGGGTGCACAGCTTGCTGTGCTGCAACAAGGGGTCCTTTGCAAGGCATCCATGTAGACTATAAAACCATTACTTTTCATTCTTTGCTGTGGCACGGAGACGCGCCTCCGTGGCGGCGAGGATGGCCGCACGATCAGGGCGCGTCTGCTCTCGCGCGGGTTTGGTCCTAGATGACGTCATGGACGTCGTCGATCTTCGACTCGGATACACTGTGCCGAATGAAGTGCGGCGGATGGGCGAGGTGCGCGCCATCATCTGGCGGAGTGCCGTGGGCACCTGCAAACGTGGCGAAATGTACTTGCCGATGAAGGACAGGATCCTGTGGTGCCGACGATCCTGGTCAGGCCGAGGAGGGTTCTTGAGTACGTGCCATAGATACCCTGCCGCAATGCCCGTAAAGCATTGCAAGCATTCGGGCACACCACCAGCAATCAAACTGATGCCTAGAGAGCCGAGCGCCACATACTTGCCAGGCATGGAAAACACGCCTAGCAAAGACAGGTTTACGTGGGGTAAGTGGATGGAAAATAGGGCAGTGAGGGCTGACGACAGGGGCTGAAACAGAAACGGACTGCCGAGGGGATAATTGAACGCCAGAATGAAGCTCGAAATGCCCAGCAGCGACCACACATACTCGGCTGTGTCTCCCAAAAACACGGAGGACTCGATTGTTCGCGACATTTCCAGAAAGAATACTCCATTGTACAGCATTTGCAGGCCCAGACCGGGAAACAAAAAAGCACTCATGATGCGCCACCACTGCCACCGTTTCAGGATCCATGGCCACAAAAGTGCCAGATCATAGGGAGATGCCATATTCGTAGAGCAAGAAAGTCCTATGAGGGCCATGCTAATGATCATGACCCTCGTCACAGGCGGCATAGACTGCACAAGATCCATGTGGGACTCGGACACTAGCCAGTGGCGTCGAGTGTGGAGAACAACCTGGGTGGCTCGTGCAGCGCTCCTTTCGTGCACTCCAATGTCCGATTTTGTGCTGGACCGCGTTTTGTATGAAGATCCACGGGCTAAAACCGCGAATTTACTAGGGACATGCACCACGAATGATGTTCCAGAAAGGGCACTCTTGCTGCTAGAAAAGACTCACTACACGTCCACTTTTTTATCATCGCTTCAACTTTCCACCACATTTCCGCGAAGAGAGACGATCGGACGCAATGATATCTACACATGGATGTTTGGATGGGATCGTGACGGACACGATGCACCGACCAAGATGACACTCATTTGTCCTGCGACGGATGACTTGATTGCCAAGTACTCTGCCCCTCATCGGCGCATGGTGATCGAGACGCCTCACATGTATCAGACAGTGACACGGCCTTGGATCGAATCGCTTCCCGCCTCGAAAACAACATGGGTGCAGAACATTCTTCAAGGAATCTCGGAGACGGAGTCAGTGCTGTACTCAGACCCCGACCCCAAGACTGGCTTCGTTATTCTGCCCGACATGAAATGGGATCGACGCACCCTGTCATCTTTGTATCTTATGGCGATTGTCCGCGATAATTCTTTGGTCACGCTGCGTGATCTTACGAAGCAGCACGTTCCTCTGTTGCGAAAAATTCAGCAGGCTGGTCAAAAGGTGGCACATGAAGTATATGGCCTTTCCGAATCGACCGACTCAACTTCGCCTCTCCGGTGCTTTGTACACTATATGCCCACGTATTTCCACCTGCACGTCCACATGCTCTCTGCCAATTTTGTTTCACATCCAGGCTCCTTGGTAGGTCAGGCGCATCTTTTGGACGATGTCATTGATGTACTCGAACTAGGTGTCGATTTCCGGCAGCGCACCTTGAGCTACGCATTGGCTGAGGGCCATGCCTTACTGCGACGCTGGCAGGAGGAGGGATATGCTTAGTCTGATGCGATTATCTAGCCCTTGACAAGCTGCGTGGTTACCGAACGACCCTATAACTCAGTCGGTTAGAGTGTGGAGCTAATACGTCGGTGTTACTCCAAAGTCGCCAGTTCGAGCCTGGTTAGGGTCACTTCGATTCTTTTTGCCCTTCCCCCTAGCTCGGCAGAGACACAGCATCTGCTGCTCACGCTTTTGTTCCTTTTTTTTTCCTAGAATCGGCACGTAGGATATAGTACACTATACATCAAGATGAGGTATCATTTTTACAAGAGGCAGACGCAGATGGTTGAGTAGACTTGCGAGGGACGATGCCGAGGGCGGAAGCTTGTTCCCGTTTGCGTTTGGAGCCTGCGCGAGGCTTGGCTTTGGGAATCGTAGGTAGCGCTGTTCGCTCAGGCAGAGGGGGTGGCACACTACTTTTGGACTCGGTGGCTCGACGAAACTCATCGAGTTCTTTGGCATCCTGCTGCCGTTTCTCCTGTTCGCGGTGTTTACGTGCCTGCTCAATATCGGCGAGAAACTGCGACTCGCTCTCATCCAGGCCCCGAAATTGGTTTCTTAGCTTGAACATTTCCTCGATGCGCTCGTCCTGGAGAGCCCTTGCTTCGCGAAGTCGTTCGTACAGAGGACGCGGGTCATATGCCTCTTTTGCTGGCTTGGGCGGCGGCTCCTCACCGATTCGGGCGTATGCTTCCTGAATCTCGCGCTCGCGTCGCTTCTGCGCATCCGTCAGATCGGCTTGCGACACAAAGTGGGGTGGTGCCTGGCTCATGGTGGAGCAAAGGCAAGCGCCGTGGAGGCCAAGATTTCTTGTCCTTACGGCATGTTGGCGGACGAGCCTGACGAGCTCCTGTGCGAGGGCGCCGAGCTCGTCCGCTTTGAGCAGTATGATGCGTTTATGGAGAAGCAGCATGCGATGCTGGCGTGCGTCGAGATGCATGATGAAGACGGTGCGTGTGCGTATCTACCGGCGTTGGAGGCAGAATTGCAGCGGTACCAAGAACAGGCGTACGTGCTTGATCCGTTCTTGGAACGACTCGTTACGCCCGTGGCTCAGACGATGCGTGCGCAGGTTCTGGAGAGCAGCTGTATGTGTATGGCACCTGTGGCGCGCCTCTTGTACATGTATACCAAGGTGCGTGGCTACAAGGTCGTGTCTCGCTTTTTCCCTCACCAAGTGCGTGAGCTGCCCTTGCTCCTCGACGCCCTCGAGCGATTCGAGAGTCCGACGTGGGAATGCCTGTACGTGCTGCTGCTGTGGCTGTCGTCGGTGGTGCTTGTCCCTTTCCCGCTGGACCGCGGCACGCCGTCTCCGTCGGAGCGCATACACCGCCTCTCTGCCAGGTTCCTGTCTAGGCCAGGCAAGGAGCGCGATGCTGCGAGTATCGTGCTAGGACGCTTGTACGCGCGTCAAGAATGCGAGTTTCTCTTTTCGGCGTTTCTTCAAGATGCTGAGCAGGCCACTGCGTCGCTCGTGCCCACAGGCGTACTGCAAACACTCTGTGCGTTCGTCAAGCAGGCGGATGCATCACTCATACGAGCGCACTATGATGCGATGTTGCGTGTCATCGCACATCTCCGCACAGTTGATACACGCAACATGCTAGTCGATCGGTACGCCATCAAGCTCGAAGGGCGTCTCGCGATGCATGATCCACGAGACGCCCATGTGGATACCCTGCTGCATGCACTGGCCCATGCCGACTCACGCGTGCGCTACAGTGCGGCTAAGGGCACGGCGCGCGTTGCCTCGCGCCTCCCGCACGCTTGGCGCGCGCAGATCCTCGAGGCACTGCTGACCATGCTCTCTGAGCATATTCTGTCTCACACGATGCCAGATGGCCTGCACGAAGCACGCGCGTTCAGTGAGCAGACAGCCGAGACACTGCGGTGCGTTGACCTGCATGGCGTGTCCGAGTATACGTGGCACGGCGTGTTTCTGGCGCTGGCCGAGTGCATCCGTCGCGCGGCGGTGCCCATCGATGTACGAATGGTATACTGGACACTCACGGGCCTCGTCTTTGACGTTCGTCGCGCCACAGGCTCCACAGGCACAAGTGTGCGTGATGCGTGCTGCTACGTCCTGTGGTCTCTCGCACGTACGCGCGACGCGCCTCATGAGCTCGCTGTGCCGATAGCCCAGCGCCTCATTATCGCCGCCACGCTCGACCGCGACGTGGCTGTCCGACGTGCTGCCAGTGCGGCGTTCCAAGAATGGGTCGGTCGTGCGACGGTGCCACATGGCATCGACATCCTCCGCACCGCCGACTTTGCCGCCGTCGGCACACGTCGGCATGCGTACTTGACATGCGCGCCTTTCGTGGCCCAGTTCGACACGTATCGCCCCGGCCTCGTGGCGTATACAGAACGCTCGCTTCTCTCGCACTGGGATGCCGCTGTGCGCATACTGGGTGCCCAGGCACTCGCTCGCATGCTCGCTGGACGCGATGCCCGTCCTGTGCTGCAGCGTCTGTGCCCTCGTTCAGCGAGTCACGACACCGACGTGGCCCATGGCGCGCTGGTGGCGCTGGCGCATCTTGTGCGTGACCACCCTGCTCTGGCGCAGGAGGCCTGTCGTGCCGCTCTCAGCACGTCGCCGAGTGTGTGGCATGCGCCTGGCGGCGCGTCGATTCTTGCCTCGGCGTGCCATGTCGTGTCCCTTTGTCTTGCGCCGACCGACACGGCGCCTCTGCGCTCCCTGTGGAACGAGGCGGTGCTGCGACCTGAAGTCGAGGTGCAGGACATGGTCGTGGCGTCCATCCGAGCCCTCAAGGACCATGCCATTGTGCACGAGCTCGTGCGCACTTGGCTCGATACGTGGCCGAGCCTGTCTCCGGACACACAGTGCGTGGCTGCCAAGGCGATGGGCGTCGTGGACGTGTACGCCGATGAGCGGTGTGAGCGCCTGTGCGACGTGCTGCGGTCGGGCGCCGTCGAGGCGCGCTGTGCAGCGGCACGCTCCCTGTCGACGCTACCGACGCACCGTGTTGTGCCAGCGCTGCGTGCTGGCCTGCATGACATGACGACGGATGCGCGAGGCGATGTCGGCTCGTGGGTCCGCGTGGCCTGCATCGAGAGTCTCGGCGCGCTCGAGTGCGATGCTGACACGCTCGTCGATATGGCCGGTCTGCTCATGGAGCGGATCGATACGGTCCGAGTCAAGGCGGCCGACGTGCTGAGCCGGATGAACGCATCATGGCGCGATGCGATCGGAGATCCCTCGTTGCTGCGTGATGCCAGCTACGCCTTTCCACATCTCATGCCCCTCCTCGATGAGCCTGCGTACCGCTTTTCGCTTCTGCGCTCCCTCGTTCGCACAATAGGCAGCCGATCGGACATGGCGCTGCGCGTCGCCGGACAGGCGCTCGTGCAATGGGCGAAGCAGGCTTCGAGCGACAAGGTCCAGGATGTAGGCGCGATGCTGCACCGCCAAGCCAGCACACACACGCGCGATAACCGCACTTTTGTACCGGTCCTGCAGACGGTCCAACTGCTATTGGATTGGGACGTGCGCCTCGATGTGTCCCTTCTGACGCGTTTCGTGCGTCTCGCGAGACATCATGTCGAAAAGGTGCATAGTGTGCCGCGCATCCTCGCCGCCATGCGCATCTGCGTGCATGCAAGCCAGGTGCCTGGCGCCGTGCCTGACGCTGCTGCGTACCTGATACCCTTTCTGACGCATCGATATCCGGCCGTGCGCATCCACACCAGCGAGCAGCTGTTCCTCCTTGTACAAGAGCTCAGCATGGAGCACGACACGACCGAGATCGAGGCCGCCCTGCTCGACACGCCCTGGGCCACGGCACCACCGACGGATCTTGGCGCCGTGTCGACTCACATCGTACATTGTATCTATGATATACTGGCAGCCAAACACCGTGCTCCGTAGATTAGACGCCAAAAAACGTGCGCAGAACAGACCGCGCCTCCTCATACTGTTCTTTGACATTGTCCATCACCTGCCTGAGGCGGTTGAGTACATCGTCCGGCTGCAGCTCCGTGACACCATCGGTATCATGGCACTTGCCGTAGTGCTGTATGTATTCACAGCTGTCCCGGACTTTGATCACGCCCACAGCTGCCGAGGACCCTTTCAGAAAGTGGCCCAGCGTCGACATATCGTCCAGCGATTTCGCAGCGAGGGCTTCTTCCATCTTGGCAAACGTCTGCTCAGCTTGCTCAAAGTAGTTCCACACAAGGCTCTGGCTGAACTCTCGTCCATCTTCGTCCATGTCTAGAAGCTGTTCAAACACATCCACGTCAATAACATCGCGCGGCAGCTTCGACACATCGTCCGTCGCTGCGCTCATTCTCCTGCAAAAGTCGTAAAGGAACGCCCACCCCTCGGCAGACCGGGCGTCGTCGTCTGCCCCGTGTGCCACGTGAAACGACCTCCACAGCCCTGGCCCCGCCGCCGACCCACGGCCGCGGAGGTCGCGCGTGGAGCATCCACCGACGTTCGCCTTGTGGGTGCGGCTACGCGGAGCATGTCGACGGATCCGTCCCAATCTCACAACCCATTTTTGGCCTCACTAGCTACGCCACAGCCGCCTCAAGAACGCAAGTCGAATGCGATCGACGATCTTCTCGGTCTCGATCTCGGCTCGCCTCAGCCTGCTGAGCTAGCATCGCCTACGCAGGCGTCGTCTCTCACGAAGCAGCCTGCCATGAGCCCCTTTGTCGATACAAATGGGCCTCATGGTCCCAACATTTTGACGTCGTCTCCTGTCTCGATGCACCCATCCAAAAATCCTTTCCTGGCCGCCCCAAGTGCCGAGTCCACAACGACGAGGGCGCCACCTGCTTCCGAGCCGGGCGCCCCAGTTCTAGGCGCGCCCATCGCGACGTCTCCATTAGGCGTTGCAGAGCCTTTCAACTACCTCACAACTACGGCGACCTCGCCGGTCGCCACGCGACCGATCGGGTCGGATCGCACCGCAGACCCGTCCACGACCGCGGCGACCCATGCTCAAGAGCAAATTGATGCCGATGCACAGCTCGCGCAGAGCCTGGCTGCTGCTGATATCCATAACGATACACAATGGTCCGTCAAAGACATTGTGTGGCGTGGTCGTGATGCCAAAATTATCATGCAGAATGAAAACGGCCCATGTTCCCTGATTGCGCTTACCAATGTCTTGCTGCTCCAAAATCGAGTGCAGATTACACCACCGGACCGTCCCGCCGTATCCTATGCCTACGTGTCCGACATGCTCGCTGATTACTTGCTCGAGATCCATGCGGACCCAACGCAGCTGAGCCGCGTGCTGAATGTGTTACCCAAGCTTATGCAGGGATTCCAGATCGACGTGTTCTTCGATCAACCCACGCATTTCGGCTCTGATACAGGTGCAGACACATCGGCAGAGCTCTTGCTCTTCCGTTTGGCACAGGTCCCGCTTCTTCATGGCTGGCTGCCAGATCCATCGGACACTTCCTTGTACCGCACTATGCAGCAAGTGCGCAGCTACAACGGTGCTACCACGGCGCTTGCCAACGAAGAGGCACAGTCAGTCCGGGACTCATCGACCAGGGAGGTGCGCGAATTCCTGCATGCGTACCCCACGCAGCTTACGCCCTGGGGTCTCCATGCCGTGTCGAATGCGATCCCACCGGGCGAACTTGCCGTACTGTTCCGAAACTCTCACCTGTCTGTCGTATACCGTCGCCGTGAAGACGAGGGCGTCTCCTCGATGCCGGCTCTCTACATGCTCGTTACCGATGCCGCCTTCCAGATGGACGACCGCACCGTGTGGGAAAGCCTCGAAGACACCAACGGGCACCACACTCGCTACTTTGATGCACAATTCGAGCAAGTGGCTCGCTCAGAACGCGCATGGGGCGTCACTCCGAATGGCGTCGGATCAGGCACCAATGCTGACTATGCACTGGCCGTGCGCCTGCAGCGCGAAGAGCGCGAACGTGCTCGGGCCGCTCAACGCGCCCGGCAGCACCATCGAGAACTATCCCATGGAAGAAGACCTGCTGAAAGCGACACAGGCGGCGCATCAACGCAGCGCCGCCTCTCCAAGATGCTGCCCAAGATGCTCCGGAAGGGCTTGAAGAAGTAGTGACGCCCATGTGGCGTGGGGCGTGGTCCATAGTCATCACGTGCATCCTTTCTTTGCCCTTTTTTTACTGCGGGGCTCGCTCTGTCCCCTCATTACGCACCATGACAGACGCACAGGAGAACTTTGACGTGATTCTGACCAAGTACAAGACAGCCGGTGAAATCGCCGCCAAGGCGATGCGCACGCTCGTCGATGCTGCGCAGGAGGGCAAGACGGTGCTCGAGCTGATGCAGCTGGGTGACGAGGCTGTGGAGCAGGGCACCGCGGCTGTGTTCAAGGACAAGAAGATGAGCAAGGGTCTGGCATTCCCGACCACTGTGTCGATCAACCATGTGGTGTGCAACTATGCGCCTCTTCCCAGTGATGAAGCGTCCAAGACGCAGCTGAAAAACGGCGATGTGGTCAAGTTCCAGCTTGGTGCGCAGATCGACGGCTACCCGGCTGTGCTCGGTGAGACCGTCGTGGTGGGTGCCAGTGCCCAGAACCCAGTGACGGGTCGCGCTGCTGATGTGATCAAGGCTGCGCACACGGCAGCCGACGTGGCTATTCGTTTGATGCGTCCCGGCATGCTGAATCACGACGTTGGCAAACAGATTGAGCAGTCGATCAAGGACTTTGACGTGCGTGGCGTGGATGGCATGCAAACGAACCAGTTCAGCAAAGACAACATCTCTGGAAAGAAGAAGCTGGCATTCGGTGGCGATGGATCGTCGCGCCCCGACGCTTGCAAGCTCGAGGAGAACGAGGTGTACGGTGTAGACATTGTCGTGTCGACGTCGGCTGACGGCAAGAGCAAGTCAGACGACGCTTTCACGTCGATCTTCTGCAAGACCAACGCTACGTACCTGCTCAAGATGGCTACGTCGCGCAAGGTGTTCTCTGAGATCCAGAAGAAGGCCGGCGCCTTCCCCTTCAACCTGCGTGCGCTCGAGGACGAAAAGCGGGCACGTATGGGTGTGCAGGAGTGCTCGAACCACGGACTTGTCACGCCCTTCCAGGTCCTGGTGGACGCCAACGCTTCTGCCATCACGGCCCAGGTATTCTTCACGGTCGCTGTCAGCGGTAAGGGTGCGATCCGTCTGACGCCTGCCCCGACGTGGTTCGATGCCGAGAAGGTCAAGAGCGAGAAGGAGGTGACGAACGAGGAGATCAAGGCGCTCCTGGCTACGAGTGTGCGCCAGACGAAGAAGAAGACAAAGAAGACGACGGATGGTTCATCAGCGCCTGCCGCTGCCTAACGGCCCCCAAAATGGAGGCATCACACTGGATGTATATGTCGCACATAGTATACACAGGTCTCGTGATGCATTATATACGTGAAATGGCTGTCTCAAGGAGCGAGAGGCGCAGGGACAGCTCGCCCTCTGGCACATGCGGTCTCCAGGACTCGACCCATGATGCGAGCGGCTGGACGAAGCGACGGTACAGGCGCTGGTACTCGCGCTCGTCATGCACACCCGTGACATTATGCGCGGCGTCGCGCACCGTCACAAAGTAAAAGAGAGAAAGACATTCCTGCAGATAGGTCTGGTGCTGCACAAGGTACGCGGCCAACTCGTCCAAATACGGCGCCGCATGACCGCCGTCCTTAGGCGGCGGTGGCAGCGAAGAAGGCACGACTAGCAGCTCGTCGTTCCACACACGCCACAAGCGGCCGTCATCGAGTAGTGCATCATGGCCATGGTCATGCTCGACCTTGTCGAGACGCCGCGCAATAATATCACGCAAGAGATGCACAGTCGCACCACGCAGCGGCACGGGTGCCGTGGGCGACATACACTCTCGTACGATACGGAGCGTCGCGTCGTCCGAGCTGTGATCACGCACAAGGCGCCTCATCACGTCAAACGACCTTGGCCGCGCATCGGCCGCCTGTGTGGCGTACGTGGCCACCACGGCAAGTGCACGAACGGTGTACGTGATGTCGTCGTCGCTCATCACGTCGGGCGGTAGCGCGTGCTCGATCCAGTCGAGAAAGAGAACAAGGCACTCACAAAACAAGGTGTCGTGGACACACATCATCGTGCGAGATGCAATCGGCACATCCAGCGGCCCCAGCCCTGGCATCAGTGTGCCGGGTAGCACACCCGCTAGGCGCACGAGCATCTCGCGCGCCGTATCAGGCGCCCAGCGCTGCGGCTCAGCTAACGCAGTGCCCTTCTGCGTTGCAATGCGCAACCGACGGCGCGAGCGTCCCCTCATGCGTGACAAGAACGATTCGTACGCGAGCTGGTGCACGAACAACACAAACGCATGCCTTGCGCTCGGCACGGCGAGCGCTGCTCGATTCGTATCGGGCGTCCCCAACGCGCAACATCCTAGGTCGACGCCTAGTTGTTCGTAGGTCTTGCGCACAATATTCCACACTGTGATGCGTGGCGACACATCTGGTGCTTCTCTTGTCGCTCGAGGCAAGAAGCGGAGCAGTTCGTACAATGCGTCCGTGAGCATACCACCCAAGTTGGGCGGCTCTTCCATACTTTCGGCATGCGGGCGCAAACTCAGCACGAGCTCACACAACACGATCGCCGCTTGCGTCGCGAGTTCTTCGTGCGTGTCACTCTCTGCAATCATACCCAGTGCATCACACAGCACATCACGATACAGCGTCGGGTATACGAGCCCAAGCACTGACTCCACGGTCGCCTTGGGCCGTCGCGTACGAATAGCAGGAAGCACATTGGCCAGTCGCTGCAGCTGGCCTATGACCGCCTGCACGAGCATGGGCGCATCGCGGGCGAGCATGGTCACAGCATCACGGTCCGCACCGCTCACCGGCACATCGTCGCGGGAGCGCCACGCCAAACTCAGGCGTTCAATTTGCTCTTGAAATCCGAGACACATTTCTTTGGCACTGCTGCAGGCACTAAACAACTCCAGCACGGCAAGCGCGACACTGCCCGTGTTCGTGTGCGCATCGCGTGGCACGGTATCATGCTCGCTGACCAGAGCCAGCGTCGGGCCCAGCACATCCAGAGCGCGGAAATTGCGCTCGGACATTTGGATACGAAGTGCGTCGCTGTGCGTACCCTGTAAAGAGCGCTCTAGACGGCGGTACAAGCGCGAAACGAGCATGTACAAGCGCTGTGCATGCTCGTGGTCTGTATCAGCACGCCCAGGCATCACACGCCGCACGAGAAGGGAACGACATGTGCCCTCAATAGCATCGAGCGACGTATCTAGTTCATGAGGCCCCATAGCATCGGCCGTGGCCGGCATCAGTGACGTGTCAGGCACAGGCGTTTCGCTACCTGACCACCGAGCCGATGGGCTTTGCACGCGGCTCGAAGTCGACGATGCGAGTGACTCACTTCTGAGCACACCACCATTGCTGAGCGCACCTCGGATGTAAGGTACGGCGCGTGCGTCGGAAACATACACATGCACGCCTCGCGGAGCACGACTCTGCAGGCTGCGGGCTCGCGATCGCGAGCGAGTTCGATACTGAGGTGAGGTTTTAACAATCTGCGGCGGCGGAAGCCGCTCAACGCGTGTATCAATACGTAGGTTGGGCTCCTCGGCTGTGCCTTGACGTGTCAAGGCAGTCTCTTTCTTGATGGGTGCAAAGCGATTTTGCAGGGCCTCGGCAATCATTTCAGGTGCTGGCGTCTCAAATTCCGGATACTTGGGTGTATCCGTACCGCTATCTGGAAACGTGACCACCACATAGCACACAAGCATGCAGAGAGGGCCTTGCTTTCCAGAGGGTCCACTACTAGGCGGCTCCGAGTCGTGCTTCGCGTCAGGATCGATCGCACGTTGCGGCAACTTGACGAGTTCCTCCGTCGTTGCCTGCCGCCCAAATAGGGAAAAAAAGGACTGCATCATTTGTGTGAGCATCCCAGGCTCTTCATCCTCAATCAGCTCGACCACACACTGGAACGCGCAAGAACGAACAGCATCAAAAGCCGATGGCGCCGCCGTGCCTAAACGCATAATACCTGGCTCATCCTCTTGGTAGGCGACTCCCACCGTATGATACAAAATGCCAGCACATCGGAAGCAGTACCTAATGAATGACAATACGCGTTGACTGGGCTGCAGTGATGTATTAAGAAGCGTAATCATGGAAAAATGGGACATGTCCATACCCAGTGGCATATTAGCCGTGGCTTGCGTCAGAGCCTCGCTCGTAAGAACGAGGGGCAGTACCATAGCATGCTGGGGTGGCGCAGGCACAAATGACGTGCATTTGAGCTCGCGGCGTTGGCGTTCGGACGGCATGCCCGCTTCCGCTTCAACGCGCTCTGCAAGCTGATCAAAGTGGCGCATACGTGCTTCAGCCTGCAAGTCAAGCAGACCCGCCACATCGTCCCGAAGCTGCGACGGAGGAAGACTCGAAAGCACACGCTGTGCACGCACGCCCATCGAGGCTGGCGATGTATGCGATGTGCCAAGTGGGTATCGAATACCCGAGAGGCAACGAAGAAGCGTAATACCACACGTCCAAGCATCGACTTCTGGACCCCAGTAGGTGACAGTACCCAATGGATGCGAGAGCGCAGCGACAATCTCAGGGCAGTGAAAGGCCGGACTGCCACAACACGTCGTCAATTTGGCATGGCTCCGGCTGAAGTGCGTCGCTAAGCCAAAGTCGAGCAACTTGAGCTGTAGCGTTTCTGGATGAACTAACACGTTCTCTGGTTTAACATCGCGATGACATACTCGCAACGGCGTGTGAATAGCATGCAGTGCCATGACAAGCTGGGCCAAGATTTTGCAAGCCACATCTTCCGGAAGCTTGTGTGGTCCCGACGGATTGTCTTGATTATAGGTAGAAATCAGCGACTCGAGCGTCACGTAGCCGTCCAAATACTCTTCCACCAGGTAAAAGTGGCCAGGTGTACGAATCGTCTCCACCACAGTCACAAGGTTTGGATGCGGTGGAATCTCTGCGAGCAGTGTGGGTTCGCGCAATAAACGTGTGGCTACCAGTTCATGATGGGGAAACAGCGGCGTGTGTTTGATGGCATACCGCTGACCATTCTTGATGGCCAGGTATACGGTAGAAAAGCGGCCTCGACCCAACGTTTTAGGCATGATCGTATAGTCACAAATACCCCAATCCAAGAGGCAATCCATACCCGTGACTTCACATGGCTGAGCTGTGCGCTTGAGGATATTTTCAACGGGCGGTACCACATCCGCCGCTGTCCATCCAAACCTGTTGACCTTGTCTGAGCGTCGCTTTTTCAGCTCTTCAAACCAAAGCAGTACATTGCTTCCTGCTCCACGCGTACGAAGCCATTCTTCCCTATCACGCCTAGCGGCATGGGCCTGTTGTGCAGCCACATACGAGCGCGAGTGACGTGATCGTGGCGTGGACCTTGTCTTCGCCTCAGAACCAATGCTGGCACCATCCTGTTTATCTTCACCTGCTAAAGGCTTTTTGTGTCTTGTCGTTGTCCGCTCAGGCGGAGCGGCCATATATACTCACGCACCAGGCGTTCAATGTCCAAACGGAGCAGAAACCAATCTGCCAGTGCCGCTCCTCTGGTATAGGCTGCGCGACTCTAATAAAGACTTTTTTCTTGCCATGATGCACACTATCCTGATTGGTTTATGCAAAGCTGGCAGCTCCACATTGGCTCATGAAGCTTTCGCCACGCAAAATGGGTGCCGTGAGGGTATCTACGACGGCTACTGGTCAATATAGTATGTGCGTCGTATAGGTTCAGGTGAGGGTGTGCGTCTGAGTTGCGTCGCATCATGTTTCGATGAGCACGTACTGCAAGATGAAGGATGCTGTGGTGAAGAGCATGTGCTACAGGACGCTGATTGAGTCCCGTGCGAGTCATTGTCATCTGATGACGTCACAGAAGGCGAGCGCACTTTTCGATCAATTTCTCGTTGTGCCAGAATCTGGTCTGCTACTCCATGTCTGTCGTAAGATATAGGTTGACATACCCACGGACCGGCTCAGGTGCCTTTTCAAGAGGCCGTGGCACCGCCAGTGATGGATTCATAAGCACTTGCGTACGCGTGGGTCGTTTTTTATAGGGCCTCGGGTTTCTGCATTCGTAGATCGCATGCCCTGGACGTTCACATCGCTGGCACACGCGGGTGTCCTTTCTGCTTGATCCGCTCGGCACCACACGCGACGGGAACATGAGCAATATCTGTTGAACGCCACGGCTTCAGGCAGGGGCTGATGACATAAGCATCCGGAGGGACCGTGCGTTCGAGAGCCTTCTAGGTGTTCAGGGCGTCAAGTATAAACTCGCCGCGATTTTGCCACCCCGCGCGCACTTGGACAACTTATGTCTACTTTGCAAAAACTTCGAAGGGTGCCATTGGCATGTCATCACCATGTACGCATGGTATCTGGCATGCGTCTGGCTACGACGTCGAGAGTTGCTCGCCCTTCAACGCTTCCTCGTAATCTGTCCCCACGTCTTTTGCATACATCTGCTGCTCGAATGAACTCGCCTCCGGGCGGAGGAGGTTTTCCTGGCATGCGGATGAACATGCAAGGACAAGATGCTAAACCAGGTGAGACACTCGCCCAATACTCTCAAGACTTGACCAAGCTTGCGCGTGAAGGCAAATTGGATCCCGTGATTGGTCGTGATGGCGAGATCCGCCGTTCGATTCAAGTCCTTTCGCGACGCACTAAATGCAACCCAGTGCTTGTTGGACCGGCTGGTGTGGGTAAGACGGCCATCATGGAAGGTCTCGCTCAGCGTATCGTGAACAAAGAAGTGCCCGAGTCTCTGCACGATAAGCGCGTATGCGCCTTGGATCTAGGTGCTTTACTGGCCGGTGCCTCGTTCCGCGGTGCCTTTGAAGAAAGATTTAAGGCACTACTTTCAGACATTGAAGCCGAGCAAGGTAAAATCATTGTATTTATTGACGAACTTCATATGCTACTTAATCTTGGCAAGGCAGAAGGGTCTGTTGATGCGGCCAACATGATGAAGCCTATGCTCGCTCGCGGTACACTACAATGCGCCGGCGCTACTACATACGACGAATATCGCAAGTACATTGAAAAGGATCCCGCACTTGCCCGCCGATTCCAAAGTGTTACAGTGGATGAGCCGTCGCCTGAGGCTACTGTGGCCATCTTGCGTGGACTGCGCTCGAGGTATGAGGTACATCATGGTGTGGGTGTCAGTGATGGTGCGCTTGTCACAGCAGCTACGTATGCGTCACGGTATCTGTCAGAACGCAAGCTACCTGACTCTGCTATCGATCTGCTAGACGAGGCCATGTCTGCTCTCCGTTTGCAACAGGAAAGCAAGCCCGAAGTCATCGAAACTCTTGATCGGGATATACTCACGTTACAAATTGAGCTCGAGTCTATTCGCCACGAAAGCGATCCTTTGTCACTAGAGCGAAAGAAGGTTGTCGAGCAGGAACTACAAGAAAAGCGCAATGAAAACGCTGCACTGACATCAGCATGGATGGAGGAACGCAGTAAACTTGATCGTGTCAAGACGCTCAAGGAAGAGATTGAACAGGCTCGCATTGAGCAAGATCAGGCGACGCGTGCAGGTAACTTCCAACGTGTCGCCGAGTTACAATACGGTCGCATTCCTGAGCTGGAGGCGCAACTTCCCAAAGAAGAAGAGGCAGGAAACGATGCTGCACAGAAGAACATGCTCCATGAACGTGTAACTAGCGATGACATCGCAGCTGTGGTCGCCAAGATGACTGGTGTGCCTGTCCGCAACTTACTACGTGGAGAACGCGAACGTCTGCTTGGTATTGAAGACTCTCTTAGGCGGCGTATCGTGGGACAGGAAGAAGCTCTGGATGCTATTGGCGAAGCTGTGCGTCTTAGTCGTGCAGGTCTGCATTCATCTAAGCGGCCGTTGGCGTCTTTCCTGTTCCTTGGTGGTACAGGTGTTGGTAAAACGGAGGCTGCCAAGGGTTTGGCACACTTCCTCTTCGATTCAGAAAAGCTTGTGCAGATCAACTGTTCTGAATTGAGCGAGGCACATTCCGTATCAAAGCTGGTAGGTGCACCACCAGGATACATCGGCCACGAGGACGGTGGCCAGCTCACGGAAAAGGTTCGTCGTCATCCCTACTCGGTCGTTCTGTTCGATGAGATTGAAAAGGCCAATCGCAGTATTCATACGCTGCTGCTTCAGGTACTGGATGAAGGCCGCCTACAGGACTCGCAGGGCCGTATCGTGGACTTCCGTCAATCGATTATTATTTTGACGTCAAATGTTGGTGCTGATGTGCTGTACGTCCCTGGCGCTACAGATGAAACAGGCCATGTCACGGACGATTCACGAACCAAGGTCATGAAAGAAGTACAGCATGCTTTCCCGCCAGAGCTACTGAACCGTCTGGACGAACAAATTATTTTCAACAACCTTGCACCTGAAAGTCTACATGGCATTGTACAAATTCGTTTACGTGAAATCGATGAACGCTTGCGTGAGAAGCGCATCACCCTCCGCGTCGATGATGCTGCGCAGGCATGGCTTGCCAAGAAGGGCTATGACCCTGCTTACGGTGCGCGTCCATTGGGCCGCCTTATCCAAAAGCGTTTGCTGAATCCTCTCGCATCCAATATGATCAAGGGTAATGTGCAGGATGGCGACACGGTTGAAGTGCATGTGAGTGACACGGGCGACGAACTCACATTAAACGTCATTGCTGGGCCAGAGCACCAGCAGCAAGAGTCCTCTACATAACTATATTATTGCGTGGGTTCCGGCCACTCTTGATGTAGGCGCTCCAATAGAGGCGACATTTTTGCATACGGCACAGCAATAAGACGACCAAATAACGGTGGTTCGAACGACGCCTCTGCATCACGCGGCGGGGGAAATCGATACGTATACGAATGTGAGGCAAATTCACGAATCAACTCGTCTTCTGGGTGGAACGAACCCAAACCATCATCAAAGTCGGACTGACCGGATCGCTTCTTGTTGCTAATTTGCTTTCCCAGAGCTGCATTTGCAGCATCCTCTGGGCGCGCGTGCAATCCACCAGCCTTGCGCTTGCGTGCACCTGCAAGACCCGTTGGCTCATCATCATCATCATCACCGCGTCCTTCATCCAAGGCGTCTGCCGAGAATGCACGAGAAAAGAAAAGTACATGGGTGGGAGCCGGTTTAGACGATTCTTCTAACGTCTCCTTCACTTCTGCTAGCAACATCCGCAAAAGAGGTGGCATCAATTGAGGCGGTAGGTTGATCATGCGCTCATGAATGATGTAGAGGATAGGTTTGCTTTCGGTAGCCGCTTGAACAAGATCCAGAAGTGGTTTAGCTGAGGCTGCGCGACTCAATTGGGATATAAAATAGTTTCGTACTTCGTCCGTCGCTGGTGACGAGGTGCCCAGATCCATGCAGCTCATCAGGGCATAAGGATCATGGATTTGCTCCAAATCATCCACTTTCACAACAGTACCAATACCAACGTTCATACCTAGATGAACAATGTGCTCGGCGACAGAATGCAACTGGAGTTGTGGAGCGTGGGTGTACCATTGTTGTTGAAGAAGGCGCTTTAATGCAGGTACATCACTCTCGGATGGGGCAGCAAAATCAAAATCGACATTGATCATTTCCATGTCTTCTTCCGACATGTTTTCTGCAGCATTTTGGTCATGTTTTTCTACCGGCTTGGATCTCATTGAATTGCAAGAATGCGTCGCCCTGCCAAAGAATGGGACTGCAGCTGTTATTCCTGCGTGTGATGCCGCTTGGCAGCCCAGCCATCTTCGCCTCGCCTCAGGAAAACCACGTGCAGCGCGTCGGACAGATTGAAAAATCGTGCCTATCACATGCGAATTTGTCAGACTCGCGCGTTCGTTCCAAGCCAAGTCTTTTCCCCTTCTGCACCAAGTGCCACGCCCGCCGCTCGTTCATCGTCGCAATTCAAGCAAAGCTGGTCCATTTAGCCAAATCACTTATCTTGTGCTAACATAACACAAAATCGCTTTGATGAGCGATTATATACCGAAAGCTCACCCCAATGGACCCAGGCCGCCTTCTATGTACCAATCGAGCCACTCTGTGGGCGATGCTGCAGCCGTACCTCGACCCGTGTCGACGCGTTCCATTCGCCCTGCTCGTCCGGTATCTGGTGTGGCCCAGCAAAATGCCATGCTTGGATCACCAATGAATTCGTCCCCTTCTTCTTCTTCTACAACGCCTCTCGCATTATATCCCTCACATGAGCCTCCAGTGTCATCGAGCGAGGGTGTTTACCAAAGGGACACTGCACCGAATATTGTTGGTCAGGGCGTTGGCACTGCCCTAGCAACAAGAGCTACATCTACGCCACAATTTTCCTCAACGGGAATGCAGTACAATTCTCCTCCTACGAACGTTGATGTCTCCGTCCCTAGCGCAAGGATTGGTGCTCTCCCCCCTGTCACATCCCCGCAAAGGACCTTGGCACCTCAACCATTAGATGCACCATACAATGCACATGTGCCTACTTTAAGGGGTCCTCAGCCGTTGATGCCAGAGTCGACGTACAGGCAAGCTGAGTCACCGCGGCCCAGGACTTCCCTATCCCCTGCAACAAGCGCACCGCCACCACCTAAGCCTACACCACCCCCACCGAAAAGTCAAGAAAATCGGCCTCGTGGTCTAAAAAAGCTTCTTGCTATGATGACATGCTCATCATCCACAGTGGAGACGGCCTTAGATGGACATCAGGGATCAACATCACCGTCCAAACCCTCCGTATCTCCCTCTCAAACGCGTACCTCGATTCCTCCTGTAAATGAGCCGATCCCAACCACACAGGAAGAACTTCCAAGATCTTCTTCTCGACCCTACTCTGGCTTCCGCCCGCGCACATCCGTGACAACAGAGGTGGCTGAGCCATTGGCTGACATCAATAATACCCACACGCTGCTCCGTGTGCCAACCTCGACGAACCGACACAGTCTTGCGACATCTACGTCGTCTTCTCATTCCAGCGACGAGGAAGATATGATGCAGGATGTCATTACGCAGGTCTCTCCGAATGCACCTATCGCTATGGGCATGTCCGATCCTGAACTAGAGCAGGAAATATTTGCGGTGGAGCAACGTCTAATCCAACAGGGCGGAACTGGTGTCCCCCTGGATGAGCATGGCCAACCCTGTCCACTCCTTTCTCAGATTTCAAACCAAGATGCCACACGCAAATGTCTAGTTCTTGACCTTGACGAAACACTCGTGCACAGCAGTTTCAAGATGGTGCCCAATGCCGACTTCGTCGTACCTGTCGAAATCGAAGGTATCATGCATAATGTCTATGTTATTAAGCGGCCAGGTGTGGATGAATTTCTTCGATTAATGGGTCAGATTTACGAGGTGGTTATTTTCACGGCTAGTTTGAACAAGTATGCCGATCCAGTGATTGATATTCTCGATATCCATCGGGTTGTTCGCCATCGCTTATTTCGTGAATCGTGCTACAATCATTATGGAAGCTATGTGAAGGACCTCTCACAACTTGGCCGACCCTTGCACGATACCATTATCCTCGATAATTCACCTGCCTCTTATATCTTCCATCCCACCAATGCTGTTCCTGTGTCCAGTTGGTTTAATGACCCTCACGATACCGAGTTGACTGACTTATGTCCTTTCCTTGAAGATCTTTGCTACGTGGACGACGTGCGTATCGTCCTTGATGGCTTTATTGATACGGCATAGCTACCTATCTACTTCACCTTGTGCTGATTCTTGTAGGCGACTAAATTTCATGTAAGCTTGCGTTCTTTTGACCACTGTCACGTGTCGTGGATAGTGGACTTGCGGCAACCTCGCACGGATCGCTCTCAACCCTGATCATCATGCAGGATGCCATGATTGATCGTTTGTCACAGCTTATCCTCGAGCGACGCGATTGTATGGACCCATCGCGCCGCTTGCTTGTGGGTATAGCAGGCATTCCGGGATCAGGAAAGTCGAGCCTTGCCCATCATATTTCAGGTCGAATTGCATCTTTGCGTGGACCTTGCTGCGTGACGATCGGTATGGACGGATGGCACTTTCCGCGCGCCATCCTGGATAAAATGGATAACCCAGAAGAAGCCTATAAGCGTCGTGGTGCCGCTTTTACTTTTGATGCGGAGGCCTTTGTTTCCTTTGCCCAGCGCCTCCGCCGGGAAGGCATGAATGAATTATTTGCCCCCTCATTTTCACATGCTGAAAAAGATCCAGTATCCAATGACATTAATATAAGCCAATCTCACACAATTGTTCTGATCGAAGGCTTGTACTGTTGTCTGAATCTGGAACCCTGGCGTCGTGCCACTGAATGCTGGGATCTACGTTGGTTCGTCGACACATCACCATCTGTCGCGCGCGAAAGATTGATTCAGCGACATGTCGAGTCTCGCATCTGTAATGACGCGGCATCTGCTGCTCAACGTGCAGATACAAACGACTTGCCTAATGGCGACTGGATTCTTGCACATATCTACGAGCCAGTATCTTATTGGCACATACCCTCATGGGATGCGCTGCCTACTAAAGCTTAGTATCCCTTTGCAATGGCCTGGCATGCCTTGAGCTGATCAAGGTAGTATGAGCAAGCATTCATATCATTGGTCTTCTCCAGGCATTCAACGAATTGCTTGCTCTGAGCGTCGCAGTTAACGCCAGTATTCTGCTCAGCGAACGAATCTGTGTACTGCGTTGCAGGCGGGGCTTGGGCGTAGTCAGATGGAACATTAGCGGCAGGGGCAGGCTCGGCGCTCCGACCTCCAAAAAGGAAGTTGCTAATACCGTGACCCACGGTCTGCAGGGTTAGCTAGTCATTTTGTACATACCGATCCAACAGCGACACCAGCTGCTGTGGAAGCCATCTATCGTTAGAAATAAATCAAAAATACTCAACATACCTGCCCAAATAGGCCTGGGCCTTGCGAAGTCATCGGAGGCGCGTGTTGTTGATGGTGCTGCTGTGGCTGGTGCTGCGCTGCCGGAGGAGGGGCGTACCTCGGCTTTGTAGGCGCCGCAGACATCGTATGCATTCCACGCGACCCACTCGGGGCAGCAGGGCGCGCGGCAGGGCGCGTAGGTCCAGAAGAACGCGAAGATCGAGGCATGTGTTAACAGAGAGCGGTGGCAAATTGTCCCATGCTCCTACGCTGCACCTTTGCACGGAACATCGCGCCGCACGTGCTACAAATGTTGTCCAAATTATTCGGCCGATATGAGCGAACTTTTTTTCCTTGGCTCACGTCAGTGCGTGACTGTAGCGACGATGGCGGACGCCACGCAGGTGCATCGTGCTCATCATGCTGCACAGGCAGGGCCAAAGGCTGAAAAGGCTAAGGCAAAGGGAAGAGAGCGCCATGCTGGTGGTTTCAACCCAAAAGCATTCATCGCTGCTCATCCATTTGCAGCAGACAAACATATCCGACGAAAGGCAGAGCTTGATCAACAGAGGCTCCATGTGCCTCTGGTGGACCGCACGCCGGCGAAAGAACCACCTCCCGTTATTGTAGCCATTGTGGGCCCACAGGGAGTAGGAAAGACTACGCTCATGCGCAGTCTTATTCGCCGGTACACCAAGCATACAGTGGCTCATATATCCGGTCCTGTCACTGTGGTTAGCAGCAAGACTCGCCGCATCACATTTATTGAATGCAATAACGACATCAATTCTATGATTGATATCGGTAAAATTGCTGATTTAGTGCTTTTGATGATCGATGGCAGCTTTGGATTTGAAATGGAAACTATGGAGTTTTTAAATGTGCTTCAAGCCCACGGTTTTCCTAAAGTCATGGGCGTTCTTACGCATTTGGATCTCATCAAGAAAGTGCGTACTCTTCGCGCAACAAAAAAGCGGCTAAAGCATCGGTTCTGGACTGAGATATATCAAGGTGCCAAACTATTTTATCTCTCTGGCATCATCAATGGTCGATACCCTGACTCAGAAATCCAAAATTTGAGTCGTTTTATCAGCGTGATGAAATTTCGTCCGCTGATTTTCCGGAACCAACATCCTTACTTCCTTGCTGATCGTATGGAAGAACTCACACCTCGTGAACTTGTCAAGTCCGACCCAAAAATGGATCGTACAATTACTGTCTATGGCTATTTGCGTGGCACTAATTTGCGAGACAAACAACCCATTCATATTCCAGGCGTCGGCGATTTCACTATAAAGTCCGTCGAGCGTCTCGCAGATCCCTGTCCCCTTCCAACTCAGGAAAGCGAGAGGCGACGCAGACTCAGCGAAAAACACAAGCTCATTCACGCTCCTATGAGCGATGTTGGTGGCATCATGTTTGATAAAGACGCTGTGTATATAAATGTTCCCGGCCACTTTTCTAAACGCGACGATAACACTGTCGGTGAGGGTGAGCGGATGATCATGTCGCTGCAAGATTCACAAACGACGCTTGGCGAACGCGCCGCTGAGGGTGAGCTCCGCCTATTTGATGATTCCACTGCCCCTGTATACGTCAATCATGGCCGGCGTCGTGCTGCATTCGAGGAAACTGATGACGATCATATCATGAACAACGAAAGCGAGGATGAAAGCGAAGAAGATGAAGGCGAAAATGCGTTTGGCCGTGAACTGGACCTGGATGATGAGCAAACTGAAGAAGTGGCCTATGCAGACAGTGACTCGGACTTGGGCGATGAGGCTGGACCTGCACCTTGGAAGTCAAATCTAGCAAAGCAGGCTGAAGAAACTGTACTTGCTAATCGGCGTCGTCGCCGTGATTTAATGCATTTAATTTATGAGACGGATCAATCCCCGGAAGACATCACGTCTGGCGCAGAGATCACACCCAAGACAGAACAATTATCCCAAAGTGAAGAAGATTTTTTTCACGTTGTGTCAAGCGAAGCATCTGTCTCTTCTGCTGATGTTCCAGAAGAAAGTCGACCACTGTCTCAACTTGAAGCATTTGAGCAATGGGAAGACGAAAATCGACTTGACTCAATTCGCCATCTATTCATTACAGGGGAAGACGATGCTGATGAAACTGCTCCTCCAATCCAGGATGGCGATGACGAGAAAAGCGATGAAGAAGCTAATGTTCAATCGAACGAAGATGCCAAGACGCAAGAACTCGCTGCAAAGAAGGCTGCTTTGAAGCGTAAGTTTGATGAACAGTACGATGATGACGAGGACGAGAATGAAGATGATTGGTATACAGAACAGAAGAAGGAGCTGGCCAAACAGGTTGAGATGAACGAGGCTGAATTTGCAAATGATGATGAGGAGACGCGTGTCAAGATTGAAGGCTTCCGTCCTGGCACCTATGTTCGTGTGGAAATTGATCATGTGCCGTGCGAATTTGTGGATCATTTCAATCCTGCTTATCCTATTATTGTGGGTGGTCTACTAGCAAATGAGACAGCCCTTGCCTTTTTGCAAGTACGTATAAAGAAGCATCGCTGGCATAAACGTATTCTGAAGACAAACGACCCACTCATCTTTAGTCTTGGATGGCGCCGGTTCCAAAGCATGCCTATTTATACGTTGGATGATGGCACTCGGAATCGCATGTTGAAGTATACGCCTGAACATATGCATTGTCTCGCCTCTTTTTACGGCCCAGCGAGCCTTCCGAATACTGGTTTCTGTGCCTTCAATACGCTATCGTCCGAGACTCCCAACTTTCGCATCAGTGCCACGGGTGTAGTGCTGAATGTGGATGCGGGATCTGGTGCGTCTCACCAGATTGTCAAGAAGCTTAAGCTCACGGGGACGCCTGCCAAAGTGTTCAAGAACACCGCCTTTATTAAAGACATGTTCTCGACACCGCTTGAAGTGGCTAAATTTGAGGGTGCACAACTCAAGACTGTGTCTGGCATCCGGGGTCATGTGAAAAAGGCTCTGGCAAGACCTGAAGGTCAATTCCGTGCCACGTTTGAAGACAAGATTCTTATGAGTGACATTGTATTCTTGCGTGCATGGTACAATGTCGTTCCGCGACCCTTTTACAATCCTGTCACGTCGCTTCTTATGCGCGGCGATACCGAGCGGGAATGGCAAGGTATGCGCCTCACGGGTGCGGTTCGACGAGATGAAGGCATCAAGACGCCTTTGCGTGTTAACTCAACCTATAAGCCGGTGGAGCGACCTGAAGTCCGCAAGTTCAACCCCCTTCGTGTCCCTAAGGCACTACAAGCTGCCTTGCCATACAGCAGCAAGCCGCACATTACCAAGGCACAGCGCAGGCCTACGTATCTCCAGAAGCGCGCTGTTGTTATGGAAAAGGATGAACGCGACGCTGTTGCTCTGCTGCAACAAATGCAAGCTCTGCAACATGCTAAGCAACAAAAGCGCATGCAAAAGCAAAACGAGCGCCAAGAGGAGCGCAAGAAGGTCATGGCAAAGCAAGGTGCTCTGGATGCACAAAAGCATAAAGAACGTATGAAACACATTTACAAAATCGAAGGCCAGCGCGAAGCGAAACGCGCCAAATCTTCATAATATCCGTGGGTATCTACTCATATTCCAACTCGGAATCTGTACCTGCATCATCTCTCTCATCGACGAATTCTTCGAGATATTCGCGTGCCTCGGAGTATGTCTGGGGAAGAGAAAGATCAAAATCAAAAAGACACTTGTTCGGGTCCGAGGATGCTCGAACAGTGACACGATCTCCCATCGTTGTACGCTTTCCGGGTTCATAGCTCACACACTTTCTCTCAGAAAGTTTGTACATACGTTTGATGTGCTGCCGAAGAGCGGGTATCATTCGGGCGATACACACACTTTTTGATAGCGCCAAGAAACTCGATGCCGCGGAACTCAAGTCCGATTTTGGTTTGGGAATATCTTCACATTCCTCGTCGGTCAAAGGGCTAGGCGTCCGCTGATTTTCATCGGAGCGGAGCTTACGCTCAATTAGACTCGTCATGTGCCCACCCATCACAGCATGTAGCACCTTCAGTTCATGAATCACCAAGAGAGGCTCTTCCACTACGCGGTACTCCAGTAATGCTAGATTATCCGCCACGAACAGTCCAAAGTCAACGTCTGCATCCGTACATTCTGTGGACATGCTTAAAAGGCGAGTCAGTGTCCTGAGAAAAGCAAGTCGCATACTTCGATTCTCACCGAGAATATCGTACCAGGTCTGAAAAAGTGCATGAACCTGTGCATCTTGTTGATATCCACGTGGATGCTGTGTTAACGAACACTGAAATTGGAAAGAAGCGCGTATACATTCGTTGTACCTTGACACAAGAAGCGAGGCATGTTTTGAATACAAATGACGATGCAAGTGCGCTGCACGCGAACGAAGCACTGAATCCTGGCTAGTTTCTAGCGCGACCAATGTCGGAACAACCTGCATAGGATGTGACAAGCCTTGCAATACGGCAATTCTGAGAATATCACTTGCCATACGCTGAATTGGGGGTGATTCAACCTCTAGTACGCCATGAAGAACGGGCTCCGCGAAGCGCTGAATCAGTCCTGAGGCCAAGCCGGCGTCACTGTACGCCTTACCGGTCAAATTGCTCAGCATGTCAGTGCTAGATAACTGAGGCTCTTTGCCAGCGTCGTTTTCTAGAAAAGCGAAAAATGCGCGCAAAACCAAGTATCGCTCATGTGGTGTGCCTTGTTGAAGAATTGTATCCAACGTCGATGTCAGCGCTGGATCGAGGAATTTTGCTGGGTATGCACTCAAAATGTAGCCCAAAGCAGTGAGTATGGGTATAAGAGACTTCGCTTCAGATGATGCATGTAGCCTCATTAAATGTCCAAACACCTCATCAAGGCTGTTGGATTGTTGCGCCGATTGCCATGGTCCATAGGCACATAGCAAGGCTGTGATACAAAGGACCAAAGATGCGTTAGGGTCGATCTCTTTCGGCTGCACAGAAAAAAATTTGCCCAAGCAAGAGTGATACGTCTTTTGTAACAAGACAAAGTTTTTTGTTTGGTATTGAATCACGCAACAAAAACATTGGATTAGTGCTTCCAATGTTGATGAACCAGGTGAAAGTGTGCAACGCGATAAGAGACGAGTAAGCACCGCTTCGAGCGATACAGCAAAGGCACGAGCCGTTCGAGGCATATGGCACAAACACGTTGAGAAGATGCGCAATAGTTCTTCCATGACAGCCAGTTCTTCAAAACTTTCTGCTCCATCAACGTAGGGTAATAGCTGCTTTGCTCGATTCACGGTCAGCACACTCGGATGCGTATAACAGAGGACGTGAACTACACGCAGTCGATCCCGCATCGTGATTGCATCCATATTGTCCACGAACAAGCCACTGATAAGTTCATCTACTAGTTCGCCGAATGTGTCGGACAAAGCAGGATTCGCATGATCTCTTCCCAGACGACGCAGAAACTCTTCTAAGGGAGATGGTCGTTCACGGATCTTGATGCATAAATCAGCTAGGAGACGGGCCATTTCTGTCGGTTTTTCTCCGACCTGTTCGTTGAACAGCACATACTCCAAGCATTCCATGGCAAGAACTTGAGCTGTAGGATCAATATCGTGCACGCATTGAAGCATGCGAGAAAGTGTCATGAGTTTGGTATCATAGTCAAGATGAAGCAAGTACGTATCACGGAGAAATCGAATCACGCGTTTTCGAACACTCACTGCTGTATCCATGACACGATCTGAGAGCATAGCCAAGTATGTCGGGACTTGCGCGGGTTTGTTTTCAAGGTATGCTGCTAAAATAGATACACACACTTCTCGAACATTGGCACTGGTATCGGAGAGATGCATCACCACTGTATCGAGAATAGAAGAGTCATCAAGCAAGTTGGAGTTAGATCCCACCACATTCGCCAGCCCACGCAACGCCCTAAGACGGATGGTAAGGACGGGCGAACGTGCTGCCTGCACCAGTGGTTTTAGGAGATATGCATACTTGATGAAAGTAGTGCCTTGAAGTACATACTGAGCGTAAAGGTACGAGTCGATAGGAGGAACTCCTTCTATGCGATCCACCTGCTGTACACATTGAGTAATCGCGGTCTCAAATAGCGCACCGTGATCTTTCTCATCAGACAATCGCATCGCCAAAGCCAAGTCAAATAAATACTGTGCACGATGAAAGCTCCGGGTATGAATCAATGTAGCTTTGTCTTTGGAGTCCTTTTGCACCCGCTGGATCACACCGAAGTAAGCAAGCTTCCATTCATGCAATGCATCCACATCACAATGTTCACTAAGTACCGACATGGGATTCAGGCGAAGATGCGCATGCTTAGGGCGGGGCTGCTCTTTGGCTGAATATATATAGGCCGCAGTTAGTCCAAGATGATCCAACGCCATCGTTTTGGCGTCCATGGTACTTTTAGGCTCGTTCAGTACATTCACAAATAATCGCATGAAGCATGAAAGCAAGACAGGAGCAGCCGGCCAATCTGGTAAGGGCACCAATGTGAGTAAATCTTCCAGGATGGCATACACAATCGCAGCATAACTCACATCGGCAGCGTTTTTGGCCATCTTGGCCTCTCCACTTTTCTGGATCAGGAACGCTGCAATTGTGCTTGCGAGCGCATGCACATGTTCCTGATGACTTTGACAAGGGGGTTTTTCATGCTGTGCTCTGGTTTCAGCGTCGAAAAACCAAGCCAAACTTAGTTCATGTGACGTGGGCAACTCATACGAGGATGCTTGAATGAGCTGCAAAAGGAGTGCTGTGATCACATAGATTTTCTGATTATTAGCAAGACGAAAATGACGCTTGCGCTGACGAAGATCAGGCAGGCGAAGAATCGACACGAGAATCTCTCCCACGATCCATGCGCGCTGTTGTGGATAAAATGCAAACAAATTGCGTAAAATATGAAAACAGGATAGACGGAGAGGTCGTAGCGCATGAGCATGAGTGTAGGTCAAATCACTGGCATGTTTCGCGAGTGTAACACGATCCTGCGTGAACAAGGGAGACAGCGCAATATATACACAGCGTATCATAAGCGCTTCAGGGATAGTAATGCTTGTTAAGGAAAATAAAGGCTCAAGTAGTGTTAGAGCAGAGCACACATGGTGCATGTGAGAATCCAAAGCTGAAGTGAGTGAAGAAGGCACCGACCCGCGTAGGAGATCATGAGCGATTCCGTTAGGAGTATTGCTCGCACATGCTTCCACAAGTGGTAAAACCAGAGTTTCCAGCGACAGTTTTAATATATCCAAGCAGCGCTCTAGCAACTCCTCAGAAAACAAATATTTGGGCAGCTGGTCGACGGAAAAGGTTAGCAAACAGCACTTGGCAGAAAGTAGTAAGGATATAGACTCCTGAAGAGATTTTTCTAAATTGGCGTAATCCATATCAGGGCCTAGAACGGTCTGTGAATCTCCCATCGTGGTCTCCAGTTTGGAAAGCATACCAGAGAGCAATTGGGCATCCACATCCAAAAGAGTGCGTGGAATGCCATCTGATAAAGTCACTCCCGCAGACAATGCCTTTTCCGTATCACGCGTACATCGCCGGAGAAGACCATAGAGCTGGGTAATGGATGAGGGCTGTAGAACCACCTCCGCTTCAACACGTCTAACCAGAGTTCCGCTTGGCTTTTCAGTGTCGCACTCCATTGCATCATATTCAAGCGCTTCTAGAAATTGAGTAAGTAGCTGTGCGGATGTGGATGGCGTTCGGATGGCATCGCTCGCGGGGACCGGTGACGACGGTGGGGCGTCCGATGTGAGGAGGAGTGACTCTCCTGAATAAAGCTGGGAGTCATCAAAATCCCAGCCAGAGTCATTTTCATTCATGAATGAATCAGTACTTGTACGGGCATTCTTCTGTGGCGTATCTTGATCGTGTTCCTCAAGCGCATGCTTCTTAGCATACTGCATCAATTCTGGACGGAACCGGCTGGGCATGTCGTCCGCCAAAGCTTCATACGCATCAGCTGAAAATTGAGGGTATTCTGCATGATCACTTGACGCTAGCGCACGTAAGGCAGGCGGAGATACCGCAGATTTTAGCGCTCCTGGCATGGGCGCCATTCTTCTGAGCAAATGGTTCTAATGGGCGCGCGCCACACAATGGACGCGTGCGCGAGGCGCTTTGGGATATAAATCCTCTCCACTTCCCAATCTGTCACCCGCTCGTCATGGACCATGAACCCGACGTGCATCGGCGTGACAATGAGAATGGCGTTTCAGAAGGGCCTTTCGAAGATGTGATTCAAATTCACGACAATGAAGATTCTTGCGAAGAGGCAGAACTGGATGATGACTATGATCGCGAGCTGGATGAATTTAATCACGGTATGGTCCGTGTTTGGGATGAAGACAGCGACAACGATGACGATGGTCAAGCGCGCACAGATCAACCAGGCTACATCGTCCCACCATTACAACTTACAGGTGAGAGACGACGCAGAAAAAGGGAATTCCCCTCCATGTCGAATTGGTGGCGCACTCTTCTGATCGGCTCAGCAGAGCCTGGCACCTTGTCAACGGGACATGTGGCGATGAACATGTTTTCATCCAGTCTTCATCCAGGTGTGCTGCTTGCCATTCCTGTATACTTCTCGAAAACGGACGTCGTACCTGGAATGTTAATTCTCACACTGGTAGCCTTGCTGAGTATATTCGGCGGTGGCTTATGGGTGAGCCTTGGTCGCTATGTCGGTGGCAGTACGATTGAATCGATCACAAGTAAAGCGTTTGGCATGAACACACGGTGGAAAAAGAATATTGGCCATGCCATTAGTAGTATAGCGCTCGTTGTGTATTGCACGGGCGCTGCTGTTATTGCTTACCATGCCATGACGGACTTGCTTATCCAGGTATTCATGCACTACACAATCAGAGGTCAAATATTCCATGATAGGGCCTTTGTTACCCTTGCTGTCGGTGGATTTCTGACTCTTCCTCTCCTGTTGACAACCACACCTAAGAGGAACATGTTTCAAATTCAGTCATGGACAGTTTTATTATTTTATCCAGCCATCATTGGCATTTTGCTCATGCGCATAAATGAATGGACCATAACTGGCGTCCGAAAAGGTTCAAGGAATTTGTCGGGCGAAGAATCAATGGTTTTGGTGCCCCAGCCTTATCTACCAGATAACTCGTGGCCATGGGCTAGTACAGCCATGTTACCCTTACTTGTACTCAGTGCATCACCCGTTCAAGTTCTTGCTCACAGTCGCAGCCTACGTCGCAAAACGGCTTACGATTCAAATGTGATGGCATTCTTTTTTTCGCAGCTTTGTCAAGTCATACTCATGCTCCTCGTGACGTATGTTCTTGGTGTTGACGTCGGCCTTATCGGCTCGTCAAAGCTTAGCGCAGGACTCCATGCCAATTTTTTTAATGCATTCCCCTTGGATGATAATTATATCAATGCGGCCAGAGCACTCTTCATTCTTCTCCTTGCCGCCCATCTCACTGTATGTCTCGCATCCGCTCGATCTTGTTGGAGCCGTTTCTTCAAGTTACTCAATCTGCATCCCCTCCGCAACATGACACCGCCTACACCACATATTATCCGACAGCAAGCCAATGCTCAGACAAGGCCTAGTGCCCCTCAAATGTTTAGCCCAGCGTGGCTTCCATCTTCCTGGCATAGCCCTCCTGTACGTCAGATGAACAATGTGCCTCAGGACGTACAAGTATGGCAAAGAGTTAAGTCACTTCAGGACAAACTGGCCGCCATTATTCTTTGGTCTATCACTGCTTTTCCAGCTTACTTTTCTGGTGTGGGGGGCGTTTTTCGGCGAAATGAGAAAGAAGGCGAAGAGCTTCGATTCTTGCGTTCTTTGGAATACATTGGTATTCTCGGAGCCGTCGTCGGCTTCATACTCCCTGCTTTGAACTGGCTGGTGCTATTTAAAATTCGCAGACCACGAGCTATCTTACTTCTTCAAAGCAATTCGATGCGCCGGCGCATCAGTCGCTTTTTGTTATCACCGCTTAGTACTTTGATTGGTAAAACATCTTATGCATCGGAGGATACAGAGCCACTCCTTTCTGAGAACTCAGAGAACCCGCCTCTTGATGATCATGGGCACCCATGTCATCCAATGAGTATAAGCATACCAAATCATACTAATGAGCATTCATCTAATAATTGTGATGACGCTACACTGATATTGCTCGCACGGAAAGAATGCGAGCTGCAGAGAAAGTCGCGAAGACGACGTCGCTGGCAAGAATTTTTAGTGGTTTTATTCCTAGTTCCATTTGGGCTGTTGCTAATTGCAGCGGCCTTTATTGAGCTTCTCCAGGGTGGGTACTAATCTTGTATATGTATAATGAATGGTTCAAGCTGCACACGTATCACGAATATACGTAGTATTTCTACTATGAATCTGACTCGGTTGCTGAGATTTTTTTGGTGCTTTCATCTAGTTGCTTTACTGCTGCAACCAATATATTGATTTGCTCACGCGCTTCAGAGATCGTTTCAGGCTCACGACGAAGAGTGTGTAACATATGCGCTTTTGCAAGCATGTCAGGTGATTCGATCAGCACTGGCTGCGGGTCTCGTGCAAATCGAAAATGCTTCCAACTACCAGCCGTAAGAAGCTGGTCAAAGCTTATATTACATTGTTGGAGCAAAAGAATGCATGGAAATAGCATGTTTGTTATCATGCTCACAGCCTGGAATACGGCAAGCCCGGTTGCATATCCAAGCCACGTTGACCACTTCTCATCAGTTAGCATTCGCATTTGAAATATAAATACACATGACTGAAGCAGTAGAGCCCACATTGAGCCAATATTCATGGAACGCGAAGTCCACCGGTTAATATGCAAAACGACTCCTAGACCTTGTTGAAGAAGCATGGAAATATGCTGATAGACTAACTCCTTGAAGCCGTTATGAATATATTCCGTCTGGGTGCTGAGCCTTTCCCAAAGAGCAATTCTGGGTCCAAACATATTATATAGCAGCCGCGTATCAGGATCTGATATCAAAGAGTACTTTTCATGCAAGAGTCGGAAGACATCTGCGTGCTCCTCTCCGACCTTGTCCGGGTGATACATTTTGGCCAGCTCGCGAAATCGTCGCTTGATGGCAGTGTCACTGGCAGTGACATCTATTTCAAGGGCCTTGTAAACACTTGGCTCCATATATAAGACAATTCTCCCTGCACAATACAAAAAGTAGGCTAATGCAACCAAAACGCGTGCAGTTTCGAAGTGTGACTTGGCTGCCAACGTGCGCGGCGGAGGACGCTTAAGTTGAAATCGAGCGATGGGTATTTTATACAATGCTTCAAGAATAATTTTTGTTCCGATGGCATCAATTATGCTCCATCCACCGAAGATGAGCGCCTGTGTTCCTAACACCTGTAGCACCCCATACATAGACATGGCGGATATGATGCAAGAACTTATGTGTGGAGAACCGGCACGTGGAGTAATCAGTCGCGTTCAACGAATACATCAGTGCCTCTTTAGCGAGCCATTCCGTCGCTCTATCTTTGGACTCCACACTGTCACTTGTGCCTACCGCCGTGAGCTTGCTTTAGTGACTCAATTTTGATGCATAATAGACGAATATCAGAGGCTGTGCGTATACGCGATCATAATGCAGTACAGGAAGAGTTGGAAAGAATAAGTGAGCCAAGAGACAATGTTGAGCTAAGGCTGCTTGATGAGGAAAGATACGACATTGGTCATGATAAACACGACAAATTTGGACTGAATGAGGAAGATGACTCACATCATCTTGTGCGACAGGTCGTGCCAGAAACAGATGATCCATTTTTACCGTCGCTCACATTACGTGCAGTCCTGCTTGGAAGTATATTCACAATCCTGGGTGCGGGCATGTCACAACTTTTTTTCTATAAGTCGAATGCGCCATCTTTCAGCACATATTTTGTGATACTTGTAACGTTACCTCTCGGTAGGTGGCTTGCACGCCTACTGCCGGATCGCGAGGTCAACCTCCTTGGCTGGCGGTTTCATTTAAATCCGGGTCCATTCAGTGTGAAAGAACATGTTTTAATTGCCGTGACAGTGTCTTCCGGTGCAACCAGTGCATATGCATCAGACATCATTAACATTCAAGAATTGTTTTTTGATCAGCACATGTCTGTTATTCCATCCCTCACGCTCCTTATCACTACTCAGGTCATTGGTTTCGGCTTTGCTGGTCTCGTGTACAATTTACTTGTCCGGCCACCTTCGATGGTGTTTCCAAGTGCTCTAGTAACTGTGTCACTCTTTAATACCCTTCATGATGATGTCTCTCTCAAAACCCAAAAGCGCATGCGTTTTTTCCTTATTACTTTTGCGGCTATTTTCGTGTACCAATTCATCCCTACAACTTTATTCCCTACACTGAGCAGCATTGCCGTTCTATGCTATTTCCATCGCAGCAGAATAACGCAAATTTTGAGCTCAGGATACAAAGGATTTGGTATCGCAAATCTTAGTTTTGATTGGAATGTCCTTGGTAACAGCGGCCCATTGTATACGCCATGGTGGGCATCCCTCAATTTTTACAGCGGTCTCATCCTTATGATGTACGTTGTTATGCCTCTACTATATTTCACGAATTTCTGGAACGCCAAGTCGTTTCCGTCTGTTCTCAGCTCGGCACTGTACAATACCTCTTACCAGACCTTTGACGTGAACGCTGTGCTTCATCCAGATAACACTCTTAATGAGAGTGCTTGGGCATCATACAAACCCATGCTCCTAACGCCATTCTTTGCTATCTCATATGGTATTAGTTTTGCCATGCTTACTAGTACCATCACGCATGTATTATTATGGCATGGTAAAGAAATTAAAAAGGCATTATGGGATCCTTTGTACTCAGATATCCACAACCAGCTTATGAAAGAGTATCCATTGGTACCACAATCTTGGTACATCATAACGTTGCTACTGTCTCTTGGAAGTGCTGTGATCCTTGTATCAACGACGCCATTACAATTCCCAGTTTGGGGACTGCTCCTGTCTGTGGGCATGTCTTTATTTTTCTTGATTCCCATTGGGATTTTAAAAGCTGTCAGCGACACAGGTGTGGGTCTGAATGTGATTACAGAATTCGTGGCTGGGTACCTTATTCCAGGAAAACCTATCGGCAATGTGTGCTGGAAGTGCTATGGCTATATGAGCTGTGCACAAGCCTTGGACATGATTGGTGATTTGAAGCTTGCTCACTACATGAAAATTAACCCAAAGCATATGTTTTTGGCACAGCTTTTAGGAACTGTGATTGGATCTATTGTGAACTACATGGTTGTGTGTGTGGTGCTCGCGCCTGAAAACGGGTACCGCGCATTTTTAGACGGGAGCGCATCGGACCCCACGGGACAATGGGATGGCCGTAAAGTACAAATTTTCCGCTCTGCTTCTATTATATGGGGTGCAGTCGGCCCTCAGCGTTTCTTTGCTGGTAATTATCTGTACTTGTACTGGGGCTTTGCACTAGGTGTGGTCTTACCTTTAATCCCGTGGCTCCTTCACAGATATCATGTGCGACATGCTTTAAAGAAGCCAAAAGATACCATCTACAGCCGAATTGTCATACCAATATTGCTTCACGGAGCCATTGCACCACCTGCAACGCCAACCAACATAATGTTGGGAGGCTTTGTGTGTGCGTTCCTTTCGCAGAAATGGATGCGTGAGCGTTACCCTCATTGGTTCAGAAAGTACAACTACGTCCTTTCAGCCGCATTGGATGCTGGCTCTTCTGTGAATGCTCTAACCGTCTTTTTATTATCCATCACGTTGTTTCGCTGGTACGGCACACCTCATTTCTTCCAATCGAGTGATACGGACGTGGAGCATTGCAAGGTTGACTGATTTGCCCTGCATCCTTTTAGTAGTTTAGTCAACCTTATATTGCATACGGAGACTTTCACGCCGACGCCTCTCCTTTTGCCACTATCACCCCACACACGTACTGTGGATATGTTTGTTCGAATTCAAAATACGTGGTCAATACGTGATGCAGCGGCTGAAAATAGATTCCAAGTTCGTGATGATGCAAAAGTGGATGATAATGGTAGAGGTTTTCATTTGCCCTTCTTGACGTTTGCTGTCATTGCAATTGCTGTGGTTATAGGGCTCCTGGGTATGGTGATATTGCGCATCTTCGTTTTACAACGCCGCTATAGCACTAACATGCCTCAAGAAACTGTTCCATCAGCGGTGTACAATATACCAACCGAAAATCCTCCCCCGATTTACGAGTATAAAGTTTTAACCGCGTCTGATACTAATACCAAGTTGTCTTGGAATGATTTGCAACCTATATCAGTAGCATTTGATCGCACAATCACATCAAATGTACGATTGGATGCATGTGGAAAATCTGCTACTTCTCAAGTGCAAAGTTTGAAGCCACCTGATGCCAGTGTGCAGACAACTTTTATTGTCGGCCTTCCAACTCCTGCTCAAACTGTTTTTCCGCCTCGGCTACGTCGACGCTCTTCCAACATCCATGAAAAGGGAGTGGAAACTGATTTGCCTCGACGAAGAAGTCGGATGTCGTTGAAAAAAGATGCTGCCGGTGATGCGGATGACCTTTCTCAGAAACCGCAGAACGCTCCTAGCATTCACAGCAACTTGTCGCAGAAAGAGCAAGGTGACGCTCGTCGAGAAGCATACTTTCTTAACTTGGGCTCTTCGAATGGTGACTCAGGATTGGATCATTCCCAATCCGTCCGTTTAAATTTATCGCATGCAAATCAAGCCATTTTGAATCGACATGATACAACAATTGACAATGACGAAGAAGTCATTGGTGCTATCGCGCTTGGCACTATGTCGATGCAAGTGAAGGAACCTATGGAGAACAAGGATGATTCGTGCGTGCCCTTGACAAAAGACACACTCTCTGGAATATTGCACCATGCCAAAAAAGTGCGTGATAACTTTGCTTCAAAAGTCTAAAGACCCTTACTTTTGTTGTATATATGATCTTTCAAGCAAGACGCATAGATTTGTAAAATATAGAGATTTGTATCATTGGTGAGACTTATGACCACGTTCGTTGCATGATGGATTGAACTGCTTGTTCCACGTTGTCCGATAGTATAGTTGGCGTGTGCGCTGGTGGACCTTCCACGTCTCGATATACGCCAGTGCGAACAAGAGCGGACGACCATCCATAATTGTTTGCGCCTGATGTCAGAGGTATATGAACGCACCCAAAATATCTGAAAAAGGGTTGTCACCTATCATCCACACGTTTTGGGGAGCGATCCTTGCTCGTGCATCTTTCAAGGACGCCTGTAACAGACCCTGAAGAAGAGAATTAGCATAGTTATATGTCGACACTTCTGGTTTGCCAAAAACATGCGCATTCAAATCGATACCATTTGTAACACGCTGTTGTTAGCCTGATCGACGCACCTTGAATACTGCTTCTAGTGCCACCCTAAACGCACCCTGTCCCAGTCGAGCAACGGAAAAATCATTTCCCCACAATAAATCAGCATGGGAGAAGTATATAGGCATAGGCGAGCGCCTTCGAATTTCTTCATTGGTAAGTACAGTGCCGAACACGCCACGGTCTGCTCGCATTAGATCCACGGCATACTGAATATCCCGACCCCACTCACGACTATCGTGGAACACAAAAATGGCCTCAAAATGGACTTTGGAGAAGTCGACGCGACGAAGCGCGGGCTCCTGATCCTTGCCAGGGAGTGTATATGGAAACGAGGAGGTAGCATAAGCATGCAAGTCATGTGCCGTATAGACTTGCCGAAATCCGTAACTTTCAAGAACTCCACGAGATGAACCGGGCGGGTAATCAGGACCGCCAAGCATTAAAATGGGACTGTCTCGATACTTCTCAGTCAACGAGCGCATCACTGTATGAGCTTGCACAACTTGATCAGATGCCACATGTGTTTGAAAATCGTTCGACAAATCCTTAGCTCTCACAGCTTCACTTTTGCCACCACTGTTGGTAATAAAAAGGAAGGGAACTTTACGGCTCCATGGATTATCGCCTTCTAACATGCGGATAGTCCGGATCGCTTCAGGGAGGACCTTTGGGCCTTGCTTAAGAACACCATCAATATCAAATGCAATAGCCAAAGAGCTATAATCCCTTGACGAAGATAAGCGCCAGCTTCGAGCTGCCATACGTGGTGCTATTGACATAGTTTGTCTCAGCAAACCGGAGAACAACATGATGCCTCAAGCCGCCTGCAAGTGAGCCGCTTAGTGAAAGTCGCGGCCTTAGCGTGCTGTTCGTTATACACGCCTCCATACGCACGTGGCACTGTGGGCTCGTCGAAATCATTCAAGACTCGCCTCCATACTACGTAACTGGGTGGTGAGAGTCTTGCCTCAAGAAGTAACGTTTGTGCTCTCATACAACAGCACCTGTTGTATCGTACGAATCTATATCTTCCTACTATTGGCGCTCTTGCAAAAACATGCTGGGTCTCGGTACCATTTTCTATGTGGCATTGTTACTGGTAAACAGCATCGCTATCTTAAATGAGGAGCGATTCTTAAGTCGAAGTACGTCAGATCTACTTATATTTAGTCGGATGGTCTACAAATCCCCGTTCTCTTGGCAGCTTGGATGCAGGGGATGGCGATTCAGGCGTCAAACAGCGCTTAATTCATCTTATAAGTGCTGTTCGAGTATTACTACGCAGTATGTCTTCCTCCTTCCCACTGTACTAACGTTTCCAGTTCCTTTGATCATCATCAACGTCCTCGTCATTATCTATGAGCTAATTCTCGGGTAAATAGTTATTGCATGCAATCATACCAAATCCTGACATTACAAGAGGTGCACGCCCCCAAACACACTGCAGATCTATGCGATCGGGCTTCTTGCAAATCGGGCGTGTCATGTAGAGATCAACAACTGGCTTGATGAGTGGACCTTCTCTGCCGATGTCCGACGGCGGTGCGGACCCGTCAGCATTGTGGCCGTCGGTATCAGCTCATTCCCAGGATGTTTTATCCAAGCATCAGAAAAAAGAGGAGCGCCGAATGAGACGGCGAATGCAGCTCGCTGCCGCACTTATCGAAGCAGACAATGAATTAATTCAGCATCGTTCGATGCTGCTATCGCAGCAAAATGAGATGCCACCGGAGTATCAGGATTCTATCATGCTTCCAAAATATGCCACTGAAAGTGCATTATTCCGCGACTCACAAAATTTGGACAGCATACGGCCTGTTTATACATACCCTCTCGCATCGGTCCAAGAGCTTTCGCGAAACTTCGTTGGCTTGTCGGCTAAATGGGATGAGGATGAATTATCTGAATGTGTCTCTGCCTCTGACAAACAGAAAAATGATGATGCGGTTAAGTTGGAACTTCATTCCAACACATTTGGATCGCCTATGATAGATGTTTTACACCATGCCAATATGACTATGGAGAATGGACAGGAACCTGAACCATCAATGTCCCTTTCCAACGAATCCGAGAAAGCCACATTGAAAACCTCTCATTCTATGCCCCAGCTGTCTGATTCGAGACTTGATTCACGCGCAGACTTTTTACTGCATCGTATTCAACAGATGAAAGAGCACCCTGAAAACACTCCGAATTTGGATGTGAGCATGTCTTCCAACGAGGATTCTAGCATGTCACGAAGCATGGAAAAATCATCTGATATTCTGAACGTTGCAATGGCATCTTACGCCGGGTCAAACGAGGACGCCCAAATCAACGCGCTTGGCATTGAAATTGGTTCCGATAAACGCGACCTACCGTCTTTTCGACATCGTGTTCTGAAGCGACAAAATTCTGTACGGCGGTCTAGTGGTCGCAGACACTCTCTCTCTGTGTCTGGCTGGCCAGGTGAAATGCACTCTGTGGCTGATGAAGCAGGCATACTGTATGGTCAGGCGCTCCCTGATATTCACTCGCCTGCTACCGCTCGTGATTTTGAGCAAACTGAGGGTGAATATCAGTTGCATGCACCTTTTCATTCTGAAAATGATCTTCCTGTAAGCACACGCTGGTCACATCGTTTAAATCCGTTCAAGACGGCGACCAAGAAGCGGTTCACCCTTCCATCTGTACATACATCGATTTCTCCATCAGGTGAATCATCCACATACCCGCATCTTGCTGGACTCTCTCCGGTACCAGACGAAGTGAACGTGCCGCACTCAATTCCTTCCACCAAAGATGATGACATGATTGGTGTCAGTCTTCATTCGCCCCTATCAACGGATCCTGTTTCAGAACGGGCTCCTTCTAGTGCCACTACAATTAGGCCCAGCCAATTGTTTGAGCATGTTCCAGTTACTCCCGATTTGGCTGTGGCGCCTGGTATGTCTCACACGTCCGCGTCATTTTATGTGACAGATGAGGGTGTTGGCACGCAAAGGCGTTCTGCTATCCCATCATATATTTGTATTCCAATGCCTCTGAGCTCTCTTTCGATTGACTATCGGTCTCTGGACAATTTTTTCACTCCGCATGGGAGCTTTGTTATGGATGGTGGTGTCATTGTACCTTCCATTAAGAATGATGTTGGCACGTTTGCCCCTGTCGAAATACCTGCTCATTTGGGACGCCGAGCTTTACATCCATCGACTGCTTTATTCCGTAATGTTCTTGTTAATCGCGACGAAGACCGTGAGGGCTGGGGCTGGGAATATTTCACAAATGCATCAAAGTACTTTGCCGATTTAGCGGCGGATGATGATGATTCTGACGACGAACTTCCCCTAATGGATGTGCGTATTCACAAACGTGACGAAGTACTTGCTGAAAAGCGTTGCCGTCGCGAACGTCTGCGTCGAAAGCGAGAGAAGCGCGAAAGACAGCGATTGCATGCATCAGGGAAGAACAAAAGGTTTTTAGCTGCCAAACATGGTAGTTCAAATATCTCGGATGATGAGACGTTTTTCAACGCAGCAGATGATGACATTGATGACGACGACACTATCATTGACGATGAATCTGATGGTGAGATGCCGTGGAATGATGATCGTCGGCCTGCCGGACGTCTTTACGGTACGAATTTGATTGACAAAGCAACTCGTCATGAATTAGATCGGCAACAAGCCGGCAAGCATTATGGTCACCATTCCGCAATAAACGATCATATATTCAACGATGATACACGTGAACGTATGCAACGCCTTTTCGGTCAGCAGACGTTATGGGAGGATGAGAAACGAAGGTATGAAACTCCGAAAAACGACCAACACGCAACTATGGACGCGGTTATGGAGCCTGGTATTGCCTCAGCTATTGTCTACCCAACTTCTGAAGAAATCCGCGAATTGGAAGATACTCAGGAGGTGTATGGTGATGATAAGGCTGACGCATGGCTTGATGATTCATCTGACGAAGATAAAGGCTCTCACAGCACGGTGCCATCTACTGATAAGATGAGCAGGACATCTCGCTTTGAGCTAAGTCAACCACAGTGGATACCAAAAGGCGACGACGATATGCCACTTATTTCGTTGCAACACGTTGATGACACACCATCCAGTGACGAAGATCTAGAACCTTTGGGTAAAAAGCACCCTCAAGCTGAAATCATTGCGGAAAAAGAAGCTATGCTGCGACGCTTGCAGGAGGAAAATTCACAAATTCGAATGATGCTTTTGCATTCGACAATGCAAATGCCACCCGTTCCTTACATGCCCTGGATGATGCCTCCTGTCCCTGGTAGCATGACGGATACTCACAGCATGCTTGTTGGTGCTGATGCAGGAGATGACGTTCCGGCGGCGTACATGTATGATCCAAATATCCACGCATATGGTCCTTCACCCTTACCTGAACGGTTGTCCATGGAAAATTTGCAGGCCGCTACTACATGGAATCCAAATCGCGACACCTTATTATTAGATTCGTAGGACTTGATGGGCGTTAGCAGCACGAACTTATATATTTTAATTTTTCTAAGTAATACTTACTTCACTTCATCATGGGCAGACGATCTGATAAACAGGTGATCGCTCAAGGCAGTTGGCGTTTTAATGTCAATTATGGATTTCAGCGACTAAAGGACGAATTTACGCATCTTTGAAAGTTGCCGCATGCAGCAGTGCATGCACTGTAAAGCGAACTAAAGAGCTGAATATCGATGAAATTTTATCATTTCTCTCCCGTCTCATTTGCAGATTGACTGTCCACAACTTGGACAAAGTCCATGGATCATAGAAATCTCGCTCGCAAGTTCAGTCTGCGGGGAAACGGCTTGGGTTATGTGGAGGTGAGAAATTGAAGTGTTGGGCGAAACACCTGGCATCAGTCATACACCATGTTCAATTCAGCCGTACTGCGTACACCGTGCTTACGCTTTGTGCGTCGCGTTCACAAGTGGATGTATGTTTATAAACTAACAAAAGGCTGGATGTTCAGGGACATGATTACCGCACGACTTCGCCTCTAAGCGTCGTTTCAGCTCGACCCGGTTACATGGATGCCCGCTTCAGTGTCAAGCCTGAACATTGTAAGTAATATCATGATGACTTATGCAGTGAATCGCGCTGGCTCCATGCACGGAGGTGTGGTAATGACGTTGATTGATTCTGGTGGCTCTCTTGCGGTGGCCACGAATGGTTATCGAAACACGGGTGTGTCCACGGACATCAACGCAACGTTTGCACGACCTGCCGGTAAGGCCGGCGATGTGATCCGGGTCACAAGCGAGATCATCAGTATGGGTAAAACACTTGCATACACTCGTACGGAACTCCGTGACGTTGACTCAAACGAGTTGCTTGGTGTGTACGCGTGTATCTCACAACGCAGCCTATGGAAGTCATACGAAGTATATCCGTATGGGTTCTAAAGCCACGGATAACGTTTCGTTCGATAAAACAGGCGAGAATGTGTTGTCTGGAAAGATGCCTGAAGGTGCCTAGCCTCAGGTCTGCAGTGACCATCGCCCATTGACCAGTACTTGCTTGGCAGTGAATGCGGGGAGTTCCCAGCCCTGACCGCCTGCGGCACCGCCATCTTGTAGAGATCCACCGTAACGAGGCGTTATCACAACATGGCGCTGAAGTGAGGATCTTTCACCCCGCTTCAACGCTTTGATGGAGTCTGAAAGAGCCGATGTACCTGGTTCTTCTGTGGCCTGAGAAAATGTACATAAAGATCGACCCAGCGTATGGATCCATGCAGGGTTGATCTTGGTCAGCATTTTGAGAAATATCGTGCGTGGTTTTTCTTCTCCATTATCTAGTGATGCATACTTCGGTGTGCTTTGGTAAACTTCACCAAACACGAGCCATTCCGGCGGAGGACGATGGTAAAAGGTGGAGCTCGTGTGAATATACACAGGCCCAGGAATGCCTAATGCCACGTATGGGACGCGACGGGTGCTGGCCATTTTAGTTCCTTGGGCTGCAGGCGCCAACTCTGCCTCAGGTGCACCAACAATATCAGCACGCACAGCCACACGATCAATATAGATTGAAGCAAGCAGCTGACGCAACACTTTTATTTGCACTGCGTTAGGTGCTGGCAAGCTAGGATTTTGGAGTTGCCGCATTTGCCGCTCCGAAAGACCCGAAAGATTGGCCTGCACCACATTGCTCAGCTGAGCACGTAGCTTGTGGATTTCTTCCATTGCTTTTTGCCTTACAAAATTGTCACGACAAAATGCCACAGAACTACCACGCAATGCCTCGTGGCTATACGCACCAACCACACTGAGAAGACGGAATACATCACTTTGACCATCACCCAAAGCGTCAAATACCTGTAGCGCTTTGAAGTATGCAGAACGCATTGCACGACGAAGTTCTTTGGCTTGAGCCTGGTTTTCCGGAATCGTCTTGAAATCCAATGAGTCTTCACGCTCGAAAATGTCGCCCACACTCATAGCAGCAACAATCGCAATGACATACGCCATACAGTCATGTTGATGCCCTTGAGCTATAAGCTTTGCATAACGCGGTGCAACAGGAAACAATGCCATGACTTTTCCCAGACTTGTAACGGAAGAATACACGACTCGCTTGCTACCCGATACGGCATCCGAATTCTCCAAAGCACCCAGATGAACCAGCATGCGTTCTGACCCTATTAGCGCAGAGCGATTAGGAGGGGTAGGGAATGGAAAGTTTGCCACATTGTCAATGTTCATGGCTTTCATTTGCAAAACGAGCCCATCGACAGGTGTGCGTAGAATTTCCGGCACACTGAAGTCGTTGAAAAGCTCTTCATACAAAGCTGAAGAATATAGGCGGTAGCAGTGACCAGGTCCTGTGCGACCAGCACGACCAGCACGTTGAGCAGCACTAGCTTTGCTGATCCATGATATATCATACGACTGCACTTGACTGCGTGGGTCAATCTGGCGCTCTTTAGCGCGGCCACAGTCAACAACATATTTGATATTAGGAATTGTGATAGACGTTTCGGCCACGTTTGTGGCCACGACAACCAGGCGTGTATTCTCTGGTGGATCTTCAAATACACGTTGTTGCTCTGAGGAAGGTAAAAGAGAGTACAAAGGTAAGATGTGCATCGGTGTGTCAGATTCAGCCAGCGTCAGCGATTCATCGTCAGAATCAAGCGCCTCTTCGTCTTCTTGTACTTCACCATCCAAGTCATCGTCCACATCCAGATCTTCTGCGGTTCCGAGATCCATCTCTTCTGCCTCTGGTTCGGCTATGCGAGTAGACATAGCAGGCTTTACCGCTTCGATCGTGTATTTAGAGAGGGCATCCGCCCCATAACGTTGCGAGAGCTTTCGACATACAGTTTGCACCTCCTGTTGACCAGTCATGAAAAGTAGAATTCCACCCGGCGGTAGGCGTGTGTGAATTTTACTCGTCTTTTTGATAGCTTCTGTCACATAATCTTGGACCGTTCGACGATTAAAGTGAATCGTCACAGGATGTTGTCTTGCGCCAATATGAACAACAGGAGGTGGCGTAGAAAACAGCATCGAATTCTTGGTAAAGTCGTTGACTCGCAATGTTGCACTCATGATGACAAGTCGCAATGGTCTGGGTGCATCCATGCCTTTCTCTTTTGCATCAATCCAGCGCTTTTCACGCAATTTCACCACACGACTGAGCATACCAATAAGTACATCGGTATTGACGCTGCGCTCATGTGCCTCGTCCACGATTACAATACTGTATTTCGCCAGTGTAAGATCCTGTGCAAGTTCACGAAGAAGAACGCCATCTGTCATAAACTTGATTTGCGTGTGTGGACTTGTTGTTGCATCGTACCGAATTTGGTGTGAAACATGATTATTCGATAGCTGTAGCTCGTGTGCTACTCGTCGCGCCATACTCACAGCAGCAACGCGACGAGGCTGTGTGATGCCGATCATACCTGGGTTGGCTGTATGCGTCAGATAGTCATCGCTTACGTACCACTTCCTTTTGAGCCAAAACCCGCCTCGTACAAAAATTGCGGCACTTGCGTCGTTTTACCACTTCCAGTCTCACCACATAAAACAGTTACTGGATTCTCAAAAATTGTTCGGAGCACAGCATCTTCTTCACTCACGACAGGAAGTTGCAGCCTTGCCTCTTGAAGATCACTCGGTCGTTTAACAGCCACATGCCGAAGGGGTGCTTTTTCACCTAAACCGCGAAAAAATGCCTCTTCGTCGAAGTATTGTTGCGTAAATGCCGATCGGACATCCGACAGGTCTTGTCCAAGAGGACCACGTATTTTACCATCTTGAGGGCCTAGGTCGCGTACGCGATCCACGAAACCTCCCACAGGCTCCAATGGTCGCTCGTCGTTATTCTCACCTTTAGGACGTGCAAGCTGGAGAGCCTCATTGGCCCACTCCTTAAATCCGCGACTTCGACTAGATTCACCAATACCCCTACGTTTTGATGAGCGTTCTTGAAGATCTTTCGAGCTAAAACTCTCTAAACTGTCTTCATCAGACTCTGACGAATCAGCCTCTTCACTGCTCTCTTCAGACTTGCCCGAAACTTCGCCTATTTCGTCCGTGTCGCTAGTTTTCTCATGCAGTTCAACATATTTTCCCTTCAGATTTTTTGGGGCTTGCATTTTCGATAGGAAATGATCTGGTATAGTACCTTCTTTAGACGGCAGCATTCCTCTAAGACGCATCGCTTCCAGCAAAACTGTCTCTTCATCAGCATCAGTATCGGCTTCTTCGCTCTCGAGATCGTCGGTAGCGATAGACTCATTATCTTGCTCCTGCGCTCGTCTTTCTGCGACGAGCTGGTCCACATCGAAAACGTTCATCGGAATGTCTAGATTATCGTCTTGTTCTGATTCTTCCTGAGGGCTGTCAGTGTCGTCATCCTCGGTATCAAAACTGCTATCCGTATCATTGGTCTCTTCCATTTCATGTTTTCCACGCATAACGCGCGCTACAATCGGGAGGTTGCTTCTTCCATTTACATTCCCTTTTCGTTGACGCTTTCGCATTACAGGTTGGATAGGCACATTGTTTGCATCTTTGGCGAGGGCTGAGCCAACAACAACAGGGACCGTATTTTTGGCACACGCATCCTCTTTTTTCGGCTCGAATTTTTTCAAGGCTTCCAAAATACGGTGCTGTCTGTCATCCATATCTGGTAATACATGTTCGCGGGCAAGTTCAGAGGGATTTTTGTCGTCTTTTGCATCAAGATCATTATCTTGATCATCTTCTTCAATCGTAAGGACAGCTGGGCGCGATTTTTTCCTTGCATCTGGCCCATTTATTATTTTTTTAACTCGTTCAGCTTCCTTTGTTACATGGCCTGTTCCGAGTGTGGCGGCGCTGACAAGCTCTGTCCGGTCGCCTATTTCGGCAGAAGACTTAGCTAACTTTTCCAGGACACGAGCTTTTTCCTCTTTGCGAAGTTTCGCCTGTATAAATTTATCAAGGCGCTTACGCTTTTTTGATGAGATCTTCATAGTTTCGTCATTACCGCCTTCACGGAGTAATTGACGGCGTTGACGGTCCTGCTCAGCGAGTGCATCGCGTGTAGCCTCATCAATAATTTGTGCGTTAGAATCAGCTTCGATTATTTGACGCTCTCTCCTAGACTTTTTACCTTTGTGGGATGATCCTCCCACTTGAGATTTTCGCGCCTTTGCATTGAATCGCTCTCGAGGCTTAGGCCTCATCGTCCCTCGTCGCGTGGTAGATCGAATATGAGGTGTGGAGGCGCAACAATTTTTTCTTGCCTAGTGTGTGCTGACAAAGATAGTGACAAGTAGGATTAAGCTACAAGGGCTGGGCGTTACAGAGCTACACAGGGGGCACAAAGTCATGGATGCGGTCTAAACGTGAGCAAAACATTTCACTTACCCCTAGCATTCTGGGCAATACATTCTGAAATCCAACATATTGAGCGAATTTCTTGCTCTTTGAGCTTGAGCCACGAATAGAAGATACCGTACTGGAACTGTGTCATGGTAAGCTGTCGATTGACTGAGCTGTCAGTATGCATGATGTGTACTTATACGTACGCTCCACCTCGTATTCAAACATTTTATCTTCGATCGTCTCAAAGGTAATATCAGCCGATCCAATGCCTGCGATGCTGTTGTCATCGAAAAGTCGGCGATATTCGGGCACAGACTCAACAATGCCCTTGACCTGATCGAGCTCATCGGCTTTGGCAAGCGCGTTGTTACCGCCAGGAAACAGCTTTCCCATACTTGGGAACAGGCGCGCACGTTCTGTTTTGCTCAGGAGTGTACCAAACGAGTTGATGGTGATATTGATTGTACGGCGGTCCGCCTCGAAAGCAAGAAGTTCGCCCATGCTCTCTGCTGTGGGGCCACCAATAGACTGGCAGAAATTAGCAAAATCTTCCAGGTATGCCTTGTATAATTTGTTACGGATAATCTCAATGTTCAGATCATCAAGGTCTGACGACGAAAAGCAGTCCCGGAAATACAAGGAAAGAGGTGTTTCCACCAGTACGGTGCGATACAACTCTTCGACGTTGGTCGCGACGCACAGTGCCGGGAGAGTGTCGAACCATCCAAGCGGGTGACACCTGTCCAGTAGCTCGTGCGTGTCGCGGCCGTGTAATGTACCGGTAATCAGCAGAATAACGTTGTCGATCATGTACGAATAAGTTAGGTAGTCAAGGAACTTGCTCAGAGGCGCAGTTGCATTGTCGCGAAGGTACTCGAACTCACTAACCAACTTGAGAGTAGCACGATGAGCAATGGCGGAGGTGGCGAGAGGCGATGGCTCATTCGCAAGAAAGTTGCCATAATCCGTCGCTGACAATTGCATGCGGAGATCCTCCAGATTTTCGCACTGCGTCAGCGCCTGGTAGTTTGTTGGAGTGAGCATTGAGTTTTTATACCCTCTCACGACGCCCTCTAAGTAGCCGCCATTGATATTAAACGTGAGCCCCTCCATGCTAAGCGACGTCCCAGAGCAACTCAGTACGTCACGACCGTGACGTTGCTGGGATCCGTCTTATGGACCGCCCGCGCAGCACGTGGATTCGGCCGAATAGGGGGCGCTTGACCTATGCAGGGTGTTGCGAAACGCGCACCTGTTTCCTAGGCGTGTGGCGCGTTGCATGGTGTTGATTGTCAAGCTGCCGGCCAGAAGGCCACCAAAAGATTTTGGGAGCGCGCTGCCCGTCCAGGATGATTCAGTAGATACAGGCCAGGTAAGGAATCTTCCTGATGGCATAATTCGGGAAAGAGCCTCTGCCGAGGCCAAAACTTCTGAACTGTATCGATCATCTGCTCATGCTCTCAGCACGTCAGAAAGCATTACCACGGAATGGGTGCCTGTGGCGTCCAAACTCGATGTTCTCTTAGCACCTTCTGTATTAAAGCATCGCTATGTGCGTGGTGTGGACAAGTCAAACATTGTCGAGCGACCACAACGTATCCGTGCTGTTCTTCTAGGTATTGCAGGTGTGTACGGTGTGAGCGAAAAACTTGCAGTTTGTTCCCGAGCGCATCCAGAACATCTGACTACAATGCTGTCGAACATGACAATGGAAGAGCGTGAGAGTCCACTGCGTATGTTCAAGACGTCTCGCATACTCCAGATGGACGAGCCTGAGGCATCGCTTGCGGATATCCACGCCTATGCTAATGAGCCTGCGATGTACTCGACACAAACGGAATATCAGCTTAAATCCGAAGAAGAGCCTCCTACCTCACATTTGGCTCGCCTATCAATATTGGCCGCGAAAGCACCACATGATCCGCCTGGAGCTTTGCCTCGATCACACAATGCGAATGCAGACCTTTCCGATGCAACATCCAGTGATGGGGAAGGCGATGAACGTATGCATCCGAGCGAAATACCTGAAATGTTACCTCAAGGCGATTTGTACCTTTGTGGTCCACATGCACAAGGCGTATCTGATACGAGCGATGGAGGCTCTCGCGAAGCGATATGCCACGCACTGGGTGCTTGCGTCGAAGCAGTGGATCGCGTTGTCACAGGAGCTAAGGCGGATCCGTCTGTACTTACTTCAGAGCAGATTTTCCCTACAAAGGCTGGCCTGGCCGATATACCCCCGGTCCAAACAACAGCACATATACCAGCCAAGCGGGCCTTTGTCTTGTCACGCCCACCAGGGCACCATTGCTGTGGCGCTGAGCCATCGGGATTTTGTTGGGTAAACAATGTGATGGTCGCAGCTGCACACGCGTATCGGTCTCATTCTATCGACCGCGTTGTGATTCTCGATATTGACTTGCATCATGGCAACGGTACGCAGGCTTTGGCGTGGCGTCGTAATTCAGATGCTGCTGCAGCTGATGCGCAGCGACACGCCAAGCTCCAATCGATGTTACGGAACATGCAACGCGCAGGCACGGGCAGTTCAAGGCAGGCTGCTAGGGCCGCAGAGGCAGCCAGGACGCCCTGGGAAAAAATGCTATATGAAGAGTCACTTGTCGGGCCTCGTGCTCAACGTGTGTTCTACGGAAGTCTCCATGACATTGAAAGTTTCCCCTGTGAGAACGGGGATCCTGATCTGATCCGGAATGCGAGTGTATGCTTAGCCGGTGCACATGGGCAATGGATTTGGAATGGTACGTACTTCAACTACCTGTGCGCAATGATTTTGCTTTATAAGGCAATTTTTCTAGTAAAAGGTCTGAAGGAGCTGAACAGGCACCTTGTGACGACCTGCGACAGATATCTGAGCGCATGGTGCGACACTTAGGGACAGACTAACGTCAGTGCATCTCGAAACGCATCGTGACGATGCCGAATTTGTACGATTTTATGAGACCAAGTATACCCAACTGTTCGAGCAGGCGCGCCGATTCATTCACGAGACTCAAGCGCATGCACAACGCACGCTCATTATGATCTCGTGCGGTTTCGATGGGTGTACCTACGAGTATCCTGGTATGCAGCGACATGGAAAGCATGTCCCACCGCAGTTTTACGCGCGTTTCGCAAAAGACTCTGCCTTACTTGCCGATGAAGTAGCTGATGGTAAACTCATCAGTGTGTTGGAGGGCGGCTACTCGGATCGAGCGTTGACGAGCGGTGCTCTAGCACACATCGGTGGTCTCTCGGAGATGCCATGGTCTACCGACACATGGACACGCACTCAAGCGCCGTGGAGTCTGGACAATGTGTCGCATTTGCAAAAAATGTCTAAGCGAGTTTTGCAACGTGCTCACCGGTCTGAACTTGCTAGTGTAAGCCGTCGCAGCACAGCGGCACAGCCGGCATGGGTGGTCCGTGCATCAGAACACTTTGCATCCTTCCAGCGCGTCTGCGGCACCAACGCACAACCACTAGAATTCAGCAGTTTACCTTCCACACCGCGGAAGTCATTGATGCGTGAGTTGGACTTGGACTTGGCCACACCGACCCGAGTAACGCCAGGCGGACACATTCTGCGCGACCGAACAATACGACGAACGCGCTCTCATGCTGCCATGCTGGCTCATCCAACCCCTGTGCGCTCAAGATCTCACGCAAGAGCGTCAGCCAAACCCATGCCAAACGCTCCGACACTACCAGCTACGCCTCGCAAGGGTGAAGACCCTGCGAATCTTGTGCCCGGTGCTTTACCTGTAGAAAGCGCCGGACCAACTACTCCAATTGTACCGCCTTCGTCAATCAAAGACGAGGACTCGAGTGCTTTGCTCGACTTGATGGACCGTCTGCATTTGCAGGAGCATCAGGCTTTCTAATGGTATATGTAGTTTGTACATGCTATTTTTTCCGAGTTGTCTTTTTCATGCGGCGCTTTTTCTCCGCCTTGGGCATCTTGGTTTTTCGGCGCTCACGATTTGCCTCTTTTACCTGCTTCTTGTGGTTTTTGCGTTCTTCACGTTCTTGATTTTGTCTTTGTTCAGGGTCGAGCTCTTCGCTACTGTCTGAGTCGTCCTCCGCGGCTTCTTCCGGGTCCGGTTCCGCGGCTTCATAGTCTGGGGTGGCTTGATCTGGGTCTGCCTCGGTGTCGTACAAGTCATTTAGACCAGTCACACTGGAATAGATCAGGCTACTCACTTGACCAGAACGGACCATCGCTGCATCACGCTCAGGATCGTATATTTCATCGAGTTTGCGAGGTAAGTAACTCTGACGGAATACAGATTCTTCCGTTTCATTTTTTTGCTCTTCGTCCATTTGATTCACGAGAGAACCAACGATCGAAGGCCCTGCTCTTAACGACTCGGCATCTGTCGTCATTGAAGTTTGCCTTGTATCGTCCAAAAGACGAGATAGCTCTTTCATGAGCGATTCCTCGGTTTCATTGGCCTGAACATGTTTTTTCTTGATGTCTAAAACGGCGGCATCGATCTGCTCGTCACCATGTTCGAGCTTTTCAAGGCCAGCTACACCGCCTCCGCGAGACCTCGCAGCCTCTTTAACAACGAAATGGAATGTTTGCCGAAGACCAAGTGTTTCCACACCGTGTTTGCTGAAGTAGGCGTCCACATGCGCAATGTCTTCACGCAAAAAGTCAAAAGCATGTAAATGATCATGCTCTACAGACTGTGACACATCAATGATCCACAAATGGCCCTCATGGAACAGGATATTGTACTCACTTAGGTCCGCATGAACAAGGCGGCAACGATGATACATCAGTCGCATCGTGGAAAGAAGCTCACAATACAACCTTGGCCAGTCTTCTGGTGAGATCAGACTTTCTGCGTCTTTCAGACGTGGGCTTGACCACCCGTCTTTATCCCCCAAAAACTCCATCACGAGGACGTGATCTCGAAGCTCAATAGGCGGCGGAGCACGAATGCCGGCATTCACCAGTCGTTTCAGATTTCGCATTTCTTTTTCAGCCCACAGGCGCACCATCTTTCGTGGGTTATGGCGAGAGTAGCCGTGACGAAATCGGAATTCGCCTGATACGTACCGATCACGGTCCTTGAAAACAAGAATACTTGTCTTGTAGATTTTAATAGCGGCACTGCCAGGTCCTTGCTCAGGTGAGGCAGGCGGTCGTACAGCATAGTATACACTTGCTTCCTTACCCGTGCTGATGCATCCATTTACTTCTGAAATAATCTCGCGGCGTATCATTTTCGAGAGAATTAAGAGCGTACGTGGATCCAACACTTGCTGGAGCGTGGCACGGTCGGCCTTGTCCTTACGCCGATTTATTTCAAGTTTATTTGTTTTTCGCGGAACGGTACCGTCCACACTACCGCCGGCTACGCGCGATGGGTCATACGCGTCTTCAATATGAATGCGAGCTGCAAATTTGGACAAAGCAGCAATCTGTGCAGCAGATTTGCTGGGATGTGCAGCAATTTCTTCCGATGCAGTCGAAATACTTTCTCCAGGTACAGGAGCAGCTTTTTGGCGGAGACGTGCTCGATTCACGGCAGGTAATGCGCTGCTGGTGTCTTTAGAAGAGGTTTGCAAAGCAGAAGCCATCTGTCGAGCCCGGTTGTATTGTTTCGTAAAGTCACCTCGCGCAGTCTCCCAGTCAGCATCTTCCACTGCACCAGGAGCTGAATCGACTTCTTCCAGTAGTTCATCATCGCTCGTGTCATACAAGCTTGACCGCTCTTCAATCTCGCCCTGGTCCACTTCCAGGTCCGACATGATGGCTACAACCAAGCGAAAAAAGCTGCCCATTTTTCCTTTGTGGAGGAGATCACCAAAGCGGTACACGAACCTTACAACTGGCCCTTTCCACTGCTATTTACGAAGACAGCGTTTACTTAGATGCATTTCGCGGACCTCTGGGTCCCCGAACCCCACCTGGTCGAGCTCGAAGGGGTGTTTGGGAAGTAGTCGGAGTAGCATTTGGCGAGGTATCACTGGAAAAACGTCCATGGGACGGTGATCCGGATGGGGATTTGCGTTCTTGTTCATGATCCATCGGGGACCTGGGAATATCGACCTTTTTTGCGTCCGGCGTGCTTTGCAAGTGTAATTCTGGGAGCACCGATGATACATCAGTAGCATTTTGGTTAAATTCATCTTTTCTTTGTATTGTATCGATGTTATCAGTTTCCGTAGAGCGATTGGCATGGACAGACGCGCTTGAGAGAACATCCGTCTTGGGTGCTTCTTCAGGAGACCGATTGCTTATTGCCGGCACGGCATTCCCTTTCATTTCCTGCTTTGGTGGAATGTATGCAGTATCATGAAGGGGTCCGGAGATAATCTGCATGTGTGATAGTGTGGCTGAGCGCGAAACAGTCGCCTTTTCATTCGCAATAGTAGTGTCCACCGGTGTCCGCACATATGGGGTGGACATGTGACGAGACTCGAGCTGCGTTGCGCGACGCTGCAGTGCTTCTCTAGGCAAACCCAGCCCAGGAAGTGAACTGCGCTTGATCCTTTCATCCACCAGTGCAGGCCGATGCCTTTGAAGTGTCAATACCTTGTATGGGCTCAGGCCTTTTGAATCCGACTCCTTCACCTTGTGCTGCATAATGGGCGGCAATAGTGTCTCATAGTTCTTGACTAAATCCCTAAACAATAAAGCTGGAACATCAGAAAAAACAAGAGAAGGAAGAGTACTGTCAGGACGTAGAACGCAGCGTCCCATTGACAAGCCCAACTTGGCGAGATACATATCATCATCATCTTCCGTTGAGGTCAGCTTCAAAAGTTTGTACAGGTGTGACACAAGAGAATCGAGGCACGTCAGATGTAATTTTGGAAGATGGCCTAGTATCTCAGACAAGCCTCGCAAATGGGTCTCGTCTATTGCTTTTAGGGCATCATTGTTTGACTCTCCCGATAGCGAAGAAATTCGTACATGATTCGTCTCATACAGGGCCACAATCTTATCCCACAAAGGAAACGTAAGTAAAGGTGAATGAAGTTCGAGCAGCCAAAGCTTCACTGTAGCAGCAAGGACAGGGGCATCCACGGCGTCAAGCATTTGATCTAGAGCACTCGACTCGTTTGCATTCTCACTTTGATTGGAGTTATAAAACTGCGACAGTTCGCGTCGAAGTTCGTGCATTTTCGTCAATGGGACATCGTACAACCAAATTCGTCGTTTTTCTGCATTGATTTTTGCATCCGACAATGTGCTGTTGGGTGGAACCCAACGTGACGATTCAGCATAGGATCTTTGCAATGCCGAGAGAAGGACATGGAGCACAGGTGGTATATTCGGCATCGCCAAAGATATGCCTTGACCAGAAAGAGCCGATTTATGTGATTGCAGCGCCACACTCTTCGCAGCTGTTATCAAGTCCATGCCAAACCCTCCATTGATTGTTCCTGCCTGAAAACGCATGTCATCATGGTAGTATGGTTTAAACACCATGACAGCAGGCCTAAACGGTCCTGTGCGGAAATCAAATACAAGCTGCTGGATGTGGCTTGCCGGATTAATACTCATTATCATCGATGCGTCTGATTTACTAGTAATACGGCCCACAATTTTTTGCCAAAGAGCCAATACCCGTTGCAACGCGATAGCGCGGTCATATTCCCACTTTTGCACCCTTCTATACTCACGGAACAGCACTTCTTCTGCCTCACATCGCAGTTTATCGTGTAGCATGACTGATTCACGGTAAGCCTTTTCGGCCATGTCAGCCTCACGTCGCAAACGGATATGCCGTGGCTCGGAGAGTCCTGTCATAGCAGCTCGAACTTGGGCTAATGCAGGTGATTCTTGGACACGTTCTTTAGTCAAGTTCCAATAAGAAGATAATCGTGAATGATGCTGTTGCTGCTGCTCCTTACGCAAACGTTCCGATGAAGGTACAAGATCATGTTGTTCATGCGTATTTGGGCGATTTCGCTCCTTAAATCCGAACTGCTGACGGAGTGTTTCACGTCGCTTCAGTTTTTGTGCGTCCGCTTCCTTCTGCTCTAGAGGAACCCTGTTTGATGCTTTTGACTTTTCAGCGTCTTTTTCAAGCCCATCTTCCACCGTCAAAAGTACTTCCTGAGATACCTTTTCGCTTTCAGAATTTGACGTTGCGCTAGGGGTACGAGCAGCCTGCGATTGGGGATCGTCAGACTTTTTATTACATTCGTCTTCCTGCGCAGAATCAGACTGTTTTTGCGCGCCAAATACAGGTGGTTTCGGTGCAAATCGCACATCATCTTCAGCTTCGTCGGCATACTGACAGCGAGTTTCATAGAAAGACTGCTTCTTCGTTGCATCCAGTGACTGAGCTTCTAGAGCCGCGAGTGCGTCGTCCACGGCTCGCCAGCTACCGTGAACCCGTTCTGTATGTGCCACAACCCATGCACTAAAAGATTCGAGAGCAATTTCATCAAGTTCCTTGGCGACTTGAAAATGCTGCGCAGCTACGTGGCTCGATACCAAGTTTGATGTCTCACGCATGGCTTGTGCAGTCAAAGACGAGTAATTGTCATATCTCGAGCGTGAACGATCTGCAGCGCCAGGGAAGAGCAGATCAGAGGAACACATAACATTTTGACCTTGAGCTAGTGATCGTGCATATGCGTATTCTGCATTAACACGATGCTGCATATGCAATAAAACAGTTTCATTTTCATCCAGTCCTTCTTGTAGTCGTGAGTACAATACTACCGCTCCTTTGCGGTAATCAGGGTATGTCCAGAATGAGGAAGAAAACGAAGGTGGGTAAGATATACCCAGACGTGGCATTGGGGTCGCTGCCTCGTTTGTCATGACGACAACGGCCTATCGTTAAGGGATTCACAACCAAGAATACGATGTTGCCCCGCCATGGTCCATTTTGACACATGTGGCTCCACGTGGCATGCATTGAAAACCCGCT
>ERZ782914.56-NODE-56-length-49316-cov-33.515337_pt1 | contig 49316 bp, 57 predicted proteins | sample MGYA00375948_ERZ782914 | MGnify/ENA primary metagenome ERZ782914 (study PRJEB29894, sample SAMN03576417) | human skin metagenome | biome: human skin; feature: left retroauricular crease; material: organic_material | host: Homo sapiens | place: Italy: Trento...
TCATTGCAGCAAAACTCCTCCACGGCGCAACTACCTTCGGGGGATTGGCGAAGATGGGCGATGTCTGACGTTGACAGTCGGATGATGCTTTCGCGAACACCGAGGAACGGGAAATTCTGCGGTGACGTTGAGGGGAGGAATTGCGTTTTCGATGCTGTGTAAAGTCCGGAGTGCTCTTTTCGTTGCTGCAATGTTCAGCGGTGTGTGTTGTTCTTCGTGCATGACATGTTTGGCCGTGACGTGTGCGGTGATATTTCGCGTGGTGTCCATGCGTCTCGTTTGGGGTTGATACGCGTGCTTTGTGCCCATGTTTGCTCACGTCGAGGATTCGACAACAGTGTTCATCTCGGGGCTTTCCGTTCTATCGGGCTCGTCTCCCATCGTCGCCGGTATCTAACCTCTCGCGCGTGGTGGATGGGGTTTCTTGCTTTCTTCTCGCCGGCATTGTGCTTGCCCTTTCTCTGTGAGTCCGTGCGTGGTTGCTGTTGGCAGGTGAAGCCATCATCCGGAGTGGAGCATTGCTCCTGTGCCACGACGGGTACGAAAACCGGCAAGACGGGGTGGGGGGAGATGGGACCAAGAATGTGAGGGTGGCGGATTCAGGGACGGTTGATGGGTGGGTCTGATGTTCGGTGACCCCCTGATCCCAATCGTCCGGGTTTGATCGAGAGCCATCCGGGGTGTGTAGGCTTATAGTCGTCCGGGTGATCTTCGAGCGCGTGTGGCCGAGGTAGCCGATGAGTGATTTGCGCGAGTTTGACAGCCCCTGTTTAACCCCGATGTGACACCGGAAACCGTCGACGCCGTGTCTCAGGCAACGCCGAACATAGCCAACATCTTTGTCTCTGTCGCCAAACAGATCGCTTTGATTCCCGCCGATGCCGATGATGACAAGCCGTACATTGTTCAAAATTTAGAGTCGGGGCACAACTGGATCAAGAAGTACAGAGGTCGTCGTGTCGCCGTAGACGAGGACGGGCTGGGTGATGGGCTATGCGCGGCTGTTGATGAGATTGCGTGGTAGCATCCCCGTCTGTGATGATGATACTGGCATCGCCTTGTAGGGCGGTGCTTGGTTGTGGTGTGATGGTCTGCTACGGGGCGGATGTCTGTGTGATGGTTGACCCGCCGGGGGTGGTGTTCTGCTACACCCTCTGATCTGGTGTGGTGTGGGTGTTATGCGCCGATAGCGGGGGCAGCGGTGTGGTTGAGGTCGGCTGCGGTGATGTTGGCTTTTTTCCCGGCGTCGTGGCCATGATAGGCGGCGTGGGCATCCCATATGCGTGTGCGGCCCTGAGTGAAGGTGACACCCATGTCGGCGATCTTGTTGTTGACGGCTTGGCGGATGTGGGTGCACACGAGGTCGGTGGAGGCGGTGTGATGACCGGTGGTGTTGTTGATGGCCCTCATACGTTTGACTACCGTGTTACCGAAGGCGGCGAGGAATGTTTTGGTGGCGCGGCGACGTTCGGCGTCTGAATTGAAGTGAACGGTGGTGCGGTAGCTGTTCCATGCGTGGCGTGCCTGCTCTACGATGCGGGGAACGTACAACATGATGCGGTCGATGTCTTGAGGGCGTCCGACGCACTCCCACATGCCGTGTTTGTCGTGGGCGGTGACGAGGACGGTGATGGTGTCGTCTGAGGCGGCTTTGGCGACGGTGGCAGCAACGTATCGGGAGAGCAGGGCGCGATGGGGGCCGTCGACGTGGAAGGTTTTTACAGCAATGTCGTCGGTGGTGTAGGTATGTCGGGGATCGGCTTTTTGTGCTGCTTGGACTCCCCAGCGGGCCATGAGGTGTTCGGCTTTGGATGTGTAGGCGTCGCGTTCGGCGTCTGAGGTGGTGGATTCGGCTTTGTCGAGAAGGTGGCGGATCAGGGTGGGGTAGTCGCGGTCCATGTCTGCTCTCTTCGTATCGTGTGGTAGGGGTTGTGTTCCCCTCGCTGACATGAACAATTTGTCATCTTGAGGAGTCTGTGTCAAGTCGTTGATGGAAGTGGACAGAAAAAGTGCGCGCCTCGTGAACGTATGGGGGCGTGGCGAATGAGTCATGCGTTGGTGTGTGGCGGCGAACAGGAAGCGGCACGTACAGTGGTTCGCAGGGGGTGGGGACAATCTCGGTAGGATAGCGTCTGATGGGCACCGCCGCTTTTTCGTGCAGGGTGTTTTCACGTGGCGATGTGGGGTTGTGTGGGTTTTTGTCGTGTGATGCGTGTGTGCCGGTAACTGTGGCGGGGTGTGGCGTACTGCCGATGTGAGGGGTTGACATGTTCTCAAGGCTGCATCACTGCCGTTTCGTGCCGCTGAATAGGTTGGTGAGGCTGTGAGGGAGGGGGGTGTCCTTTCGTGGCGTACAAGGGCCAGAACAACGGTCTTCTGAGTTGTTTGTGTTCGTCTCCATGATAGCGAACACGTGTGTGATATATGGTATTTAGTCGGTGCGCATGGTGGCTTCCAGTGCCGTGTTCATGTGCCATGCGGCGGATCGTAGATGTGTTTCGGCGGCCTCCATGTTGTCGCGTAGTGTGGTGCGTGTTTTCTCGTCACCAAAGCCAGCGAGGATGGTGCGATATGTGGTGGCAATGTCTTGATTGAGGTTGTCGCAGGTGTCCATGATGCGCTGTGTAAGGTGGACGACTTGGCCGATAGCTTCGATCTTTTCGTCATAGGTGGGTGTCATGGTGTCTCCCTTCTTTCTTGACTTGGCGGATGTGTCTTGCGCGGTCTTCTCGACGTTGAGTATACGTGTTGGAGTGGTTTGGGTACCTTCGGGGGCCAAAAAGCCAGTGTGTTGTTTCCCGGGCCTCAATGGTGTTTTTCGGTTGAGACGACGATGGCCGAAAAAACGTTCCCGTCTTCTGGTTGGGGCGGTGGAGTGAGTTCTCCATTGCCCCGGAAGGGTTTCGACCGGGGCGCGGAGTTCTCGGGTAGGTTCAGTGTTCGATGTGACCCTTTTCCATGTTGGTCAGGGCATGTGAAGCCTCATCGACGTTCTCCCACGGGAATTCGCGGGTGGTTCCGTCCATGTCGTTTCGAAGCACGATGCGTCCACGCGGGGCGTCGATGGTGACGATGGTGTGCTCGTTGTCGCCGGTGAAGGAAATGGCCTTGCTGTGCGTCGTGGAGAACGGGGTCACGTAGACGTTGTCCGGTTCATCGTATCCACCCATACGGTAGAGCGTGTGGAGGACGGCCGTGGTCATTCTGGCTGGATCATTCCGCAGGGAGACCCGTTTGCTCGATGCCTCCGTCGTACGAACATATGGGCGCAGGGTTTCCAGTGCCTCGACCAGTGCCACCGCGCCTCCCCAGTGCAGGTAGACGTTGATTCCGATGTTTGTACCGTTGCTGCGACGCTCGGTGATGATGTTGACGTTGCTGCGGTCTCCCATGATGTCTTCCTTTCTTTTCCTTGTGACTTCAGTGTAACAGTATGGACAGCGGGATGCAAGCGGAAGAGGCGTCAATCCATCATCGGGGACCATATGACATGAGGTATGGAAAGTTTGGACACGGTTCTTTTTCTTGAGGGACCAGTTGATTCAAGCGGGGAATGGACAGGATCGCTCACTTTCTACGATCGTTTCTGAAAAATGATTTGACCTGAAGTGGTTCTCCTTGGGTGCTGATGCTGCTGGGGACCTCATGAAGGCTGTCGAGAAATTGATGTTCGCCGTTCATGTTGGGTGGTCCTATCATCCGTATCCCGTCGTGTCGTCCGCAGAGAAAGCAGCAATCGACACCGGAGAGGGGACCAATATTTTCGTTCGGGGCCTTTCTAGTTCATGGTTCTTTGCTGGCTGAATGTCTGGATTTCTCTGCTCAAGGATCATTCTGCCGCGCCGTGTTCTTCGTGCCCCGTTTCCTCTGCTTACTGAATACGATAGTTACCAAGAATACCCCCAAAAAACAAAACACATAAAAAACAAAAATGCCCCCGAGAAATAAAACAATTCCGGGGGTTTGTTTTATTATGTTGTCAGTCGTTCAATAATTTCTGAAATGTTGTGTAATTTCGGGAATTCTTCGTACAATTTCTCAAAAACAATTCGTACATCTTTTTAAAATACTGCGGAAAGTTCACAAACACTGCGCAAAGGTGGAGAAATTTTCGTGTCGTTTGTGAAAGGTTTGATGAAGTTTTCGACATTTTTGTGAAGTTGTGATGAAAGTTTTGACGAATGTTTCTCAAGGATGTGCGAAGTGTGTGTGAATTTGTACGAAGTTGTCAAAGGTTTTCCGCACGCTTTTCGAATTGGCTCAGCGGTGTATTCTTGTCGATGGTGATTTCTGCTCTCATGTCGTACAGGTCGCCGTCGTCAATTCCTGCTTGCCACAATACATCGTCCATGGTAACGTCTTTCTCTGTGGCGAGGCATTTTTCGTATGCGTGTGTCAGTGTGTCGATGAGCGGGTAGGTTTTGACGGCTTTCTCCATTGTTTCTCGTGGTGTGCGTGTGCGGTTTTCTTCGATGAGCTTGAGAACACGGAGGGCGTCTTGTGCGTGGGTCCATTCGAATTCCGTAGTGATCTCGTTGATGTCGTCGTGAATGGCAATGATGTGTTCGCAAATGTCGATGGCGAGGACGGGTTGGGTGTTGATGGCGTCGTGGTGGGTGAGTGCGGTGTGGCGATTGTCTGTGACGAAGGGTTGGAGGTCGATGTTTTCGGTGGTGGTGCTGCACAGGATGGTGATGGCAATGATGTCGCGCGGGTTGTCGGTGGGCAGGAAGTTCAGTAGTGCGTTTTCCAGTGCCTTGTCGTCTTCCGGAATGGTGGTGTGGAGTCCAAGGTATTCTCCGTTGCTGCGACGCTCGGTGATGATGTTGATGGTGCTGGTGTTGTGGTCCATTTTTCCTCCTACGATTTTTTGAGTGTACAGTATGCGAACTAATGGTATCTGGCTCACTTGGACTCGGAGAACGAATCTTACGAGCAGCCGTACTGCAAACGGCGTTGAATACTGACCTCATGGAGCGAGGCCAGCGTGGAGAGAATCTTTCCCTTGGTGTCGAATCGACCAAAGAGATGTGGATTCTCGCCGCGAAAACGAATGTTTCTCGCAGCATTGACGTCGGCGTGCGCGGAATGCCCACAGAAACCACAGACGAAACGTTCGCCTGCCCTGTTGGTTTTATGTGTATAGTGACATTCCGAGCATTCCTGAGAAGTGTAGGCGGGATTGACCTCCACAATTTCAATCCCGTAGCGTTCCGGCATCTCCCGCATTCTCCGGCTCATTTCCGCCCGCCCCGCACGGGAGATGATGCGGTTCAATTTCCTGCCAAGTTTTGTGCCGCGAAAATCGAGGGATTCAACGATGAACGCGCGAATGTCCTCATCGGCCAGGGAATTGAGGATCTCGCCGAGTTTGTTTTTCACCGTCGCGACGATGCGATGCTGGAAATAGCGGAAACGCGTGGACTGGTGGGGTTTCATGCCCTGTCGTTGCAGACGCGACTGTAATTGCGTGACCTGCGCGTCGATCTTCTTCAACCACGGATAGAGGTCGCGCCCCAGAGTGCGCCCGTCACTGGTGGAGATGGTATTGACCAAACCCCAGTCGATTCCCAAAGTGTCGCCGGTTTTCCTCATGGGCGGATTGGCGAATTCCATGGGCTGATGGATGTGCAGATTCCCATCCCGGTCGACAACTATTTTCGCTGTTTTTGACACCTTGTGGGCCTCGGAAAACTTTTCCAACACATAGGGATTGTTGACGATGGGAATGCTGATGTCGTGGCCCGTGAACCCACGGATCTCGAGCCAATAGTCAAACGCACTTCCCCCGTTCTTCTTGCGTGCGAGGACGGCACCGTCGCTGTGGATCGTGCGGGTAGACCGGAACACCGGGAACGGATTGCGGGCGAGGATGTGCGCGGCCAAGCCTTCGACATCCTAGAACCGTCCGGCCTTGTTGAGCCGGTAGAGACGATGCCGCTCCTCGTCGGTGACGTCGAGTTCGCGAATATGTGTCCGACCAATTCTGTTCGTCTGCGATGGCGTCGATGTCGAACTCGGCGCGGGCGTCATTGATACCCCCGGCCTCGATGGCGTCAATAATCTCAAACTGAATCGCGTGGTCGCGGAAACTGTAGGTGGTCATGTCGGGAACTCCTTTTCCTGTCTGCACCCTCTCGGGCTTTCCCGTTGACAAGACTCATACTGCCACATCCGACAGTCTGCGTCAACCACATTGCTAGAAACGATCATAAAAAGTGAGCGACAACTCTTTCGGTGCGGTTGTGTGGCGTGGGGACGCATACGAGCTTGTGGATAAAAATCCCGCTCCCCTATTGTCTGGGAGAGCGGGATGTATCGAGTCGGTGAAGGACGTCACCAACTGAATACAACGGTCTCGTCGTTGAGTTCGAGACCGTTCCTGTTGGCCAACCTTTTTTCGGCAGCTTCGTATGGCTCCGATTCTTCGCTGGGTTCGATGGTCTCCGAGTCAATTTCGATAAAACTGGCTTCGTCGTCACTCCACTGCATCAGGCGAACAACGTCCTCCTCGCCTTCAGGCTGCTCATCCCAGATGATGCGGGGCTTCCTGCTGCCGATGTAGTGTGAGGCCACGATCCCCCAGAAACGATCCTCATCAATCATGCGCGCGTAGCCATCCTCGAACTTTCCGATGACCTCGTCGGCAATCGCTTCGAAGTCGAATTCAGTGACGGTGGTATCGGAGATGACCCTGTTCTCGATGGGCTTGACGATTTCAAACCTGATGGCGACGGTGCGGTTGGGGTAGATTTCACGGGCGCTCATCTGTAGCCTCCAGATAGGCGTCGATGTAGCGCAGAGCCTGATCCGTCATGTCGATTGCTGCTTTCTCCGCAGACGACACGACGGGATGCGGATGATAGGACCACCCAACATGGACGGCGAACATCAATTTCTCGACAGCCTTCATGAGGTCCCCGGCAACACTCGCCTCACTATCCAAGGGGAACCACTTCAGGTCAAATCTACTGTGCATGGCCTCGGTGTATGCATCCTCGGACAGTTTTTTCTTCTCGCTACGCCGTTCAGCCCGCTCGTATGCATTGAGGATCTTTTGTGTTTCGATGATCTCCTTTCGAGCTTCCTTGACGTCATTATCAGTGAGTGTCATGATTTCTCCTTGTCGTGGTGAGGCCATGCGACGGTGCGGTTGGGGTAGAAAGGGAAAAGCGGAATGTCGGTGATGTCTTGTCATTTTTTAGCAAATCGTCGTCCTCGTCGTGGGCGCAGCATGTCGGAGAGTATGCACAGTCCGATGCCGACGATGAGTGAACTCCAGACGGTGACGCGACGGAATGCCCAACCCAGATGTGGAATGATGCCAACAACTTCGCCGTGGATTGCAGAAGTGGGGAACATGGGGTCGTCGCTCTTGTTGGCGTCTCCTCGTGTCGTCACCATGTTGTGATCCATGCTCGTGATGCGGTGGGTTACCATGTCGCCGGAGGTGTTTTTGTAGGCTATCACATCACCTGCGGCTACAGCGTTGGGTCGGGTGGATACCAAAACGATGTCCCCCGACGAGAATGTGGGCATCATGGAGTCGGAGACGACGTACATGGGGTCGATATGGCATCCCCTGAGTAGCACCGTGAATCCCATTGTCACCGCAACACTACAGAACAGGACATTACCCAGTACGGAACACAGGACTGAGAGAAAACGCTTCACGACAGGTACCTCGGGTGATTTTGTTGAATGGTCTTTCCGGGGCTGTCTGTTCGATTCAATGCCCACAGCTCATATCATCGACAAACAGCGGCCCGGAGGGATGTGTGTGTATGGGATTCTTCCTCATACATCGGAAAACAATATCGCATTCTTTCGTGTTCGTCAAGTGTTCCATGCCTTCAACGTGACATTGTACAGATCCATTACGCGCAGCATGGCCAGCAAGACAATGACGAGGCCCCCAATTGACACGACGGTACCATATTTTGTCATTAGAAGTACGGCCGAGAGTACTGATACAAGTTCGAGTTCAACGAAAATGTACATCCATGTTTTTCGTAGTTGTCTGGCGTGGTTGTTTCGCATGTCAACGATGAGGCTGGCTGAACAGGTGTAGAACGAGTGGCATATGAGCGTGGCGATGCACAGCGTTATTGCGGAGACGATGGAGACGACGGCGCAGAGTATGGGGATTGGCTGGATGGTGTGCAAGTAGAGGACAGGGGCGACGACCAATCCGCACCCAGTGTCACATGCGGGGTGGTCTCTCCAAATATTTTTCATGTTTCTTCTTTCGTGTCAGAGGTGCATTGGCTTCACATGTATTCCCAGAGTGGCGGCATGGTAGCGAACAATTTTCATGGTGACGTCGAAGAATTCTGCGAGGTCTTTGGTGTCGTGGTCCCGTGCGAGGTCTTCGAGAACATCAGGTGGCATGAGGAGGTTGGCGGCGAATGTGTTGGCGTAGAGTTCTTCCGGTGTGATCCAGTTGTTGAAGTCGAATTGGTAACAGTGGAAGATGTAGTCGTGGGGGAGCTGTCGTGCGTATTGTTTCATGTGGTGCCCGATGGCGTGTGCGCAGGCGAATCGTTGGCGCGAGGTGGATTCGTACTGGTTGGTGCCGACGATTCGCAGTCCGTCGGGTTTCTTGGTGGCAATGGAGGCGAGGTCGGTGTTGTTTATCCAGTAGCTTTCCATTCCCATGGTGACGGCGAGGGCAACGGAATCTATGGGGAAGCGGCTGCCGAGGTAACGGTCGAGAACGGTGTCTGCGTCGATGCGTGCAATGTCTGTGATATCCATGCCCGTATCATATCATATTTTTCAGTGTGTCGGTTGCAAAAATTTCGTCAAGTTTTCACCAACGTTCACACAGTTGACGGAAATTGGCGCAAGGTTTCGGAAAAGTTGTGCAGAGTTTGCGGCATGGTTGACGAAGTATTCATGAAGTGCGTCAATGTTGTCGAAAGTCTTGATGAAGGATTGACGAAGATTGCGCAAGATTCCGTAAGGTTTGACTAGTTGACTTAGGTACAGTATATAGTGGGTGATGTGAGGGACTTCGTATCGGACCGTACTGCGAATGTTTAGGTGTGGATTTTTGACTTTCACACGACACTGCGATATTGTGGAGTGTACGGGCAACAATGAAGGAGGTAGGTCATGGTGAACAACAACGCACTTGCTGACCACTCCTCCATAGTCCGACAGAGTTAGGGATGAATTGTGCGACTGTTGAGGATACGCAGGACGGGCAAGCGTCGTGAAAGGCTTATACGCCGTATTGACGAAGTCGTTGTCGGCATGACGTCTGATGACCCCGAGGTTGCAGTCGCCAAGGCCCAAGAGATCGCCGATCACAGTATAAGAGCTTCCTTTGACGATGAGGACGGCGTTCGCGATTTTGTCGACTTCGCGATTTCTGATGCCATCGTTACTTTTCGATGCCTTGATGACTTGTTCATCGTCAATATGCAGACGGCAGGTCTTTTCGGTGGCGGTGAAGGCGTGTCCGTGGCCATTGGTTCCACGGACGAAAGATATGACATGTTGGTTGCCATTTTCCGTCAGGTGAAGAACGATTTGTCGAATGGATCGTGAGAGGATACGTCAACTGACCACGGCCGCAAGGCCGGTGCGAAATAATTTGACTACTCAAGCTCGTGCAACGTATACTTTCAACCATGATCAGTGAACACATGAAGGCCCGCGAGTACATGATGATTCGCAAGGAAGACTACGACGCTCTGGATGAAGGTCTAGAGGGCAACATGCGCGTCAAGGAGTTGCTTCGGCTTCTCAGGGATGCGTTAGATCGGGCTGAGGAGTACGTGGAGAAGTGCAGCCGTTGCGGGCACAAAATTCACGATGGCGAGCGGTGTGGTAGGAGTGTCGAGGTGGATGGATACCTTGTCGATATTTGTTCATGCGGGGGTTGATGTGTCGAAAAACAACGGAAATTTCGACATGTTTGCTTCATATGTCCATGGTGTCGACATGAACGAGGTGAGCGGTGGACATTGCTGCCTTTGTCGATGAAGTAAGGTCTCGTTCTGGCAGTGACGATTCTGGACTTGACCGGGTTTTTGAGCTGTCCGTGTCTCAAGCCATGCGCGAAGTGAAGATGGGGGCGGACTCGGATGATTTTGCCGACATGGTGGTTGTTGATTTCGTGGTGAATTCTGCGCGCGCTGGTTACTCGGCTGGTGAGATTCGCGAGTTCGTTCACTTTTTGAGGCAGTGAGACATGGATATCAAACAACTTACGGCGCAGATCAAGTCGCAGTGTTTTCTTCCCGATGAGTTTGCTGCGCGTGGGTGTGTGGTGACGTCGGCTGGTGTGGATCGGTGGAAGACGCTGTGTCCATTTCATGTGGAGAAGACCCCGAGCTGCATCATGGGGGACCAGTATTTCCATTGTTTCGGGTGTGGAGCCTCTGGTGACGTCTTTGAACTGATGGAGCGTATGGATGGTCTGTCGTTCATGGAGTCGGTGTCCTTGCTGGCTGAACGTCTGGGGCTGGAGAAGCCGGAGACCACATCATCGGACTACTCTTCCCTGTTGTCGTGTGTCAAGGCGGCGGCGGAGTTCTATCGTGAGCAGTTCGAGAAGTTGGATGCGAACCATGTGGCCGTGAGGGAGATTGTTTCGCGTGGTTTGAATCCTCACGACGGATGGTATGGGTTTGCTCCTGCTGGTAATGCTCTGGTGAAGTTTTTGCGCTCCCGTGGTTTTTCCGATGAGACGATGGTGGAATGTGGCGTGGCTCGCAGGTCAGGTCGCGTCTATGATTTCTTTCGTTCTCGTCTCATGTTTCTTTTCACTGACCGGATGGGAAGGCCGATAGGTTTTTCCGCTCGCAAGTTGTATGACTCCGACAAGATGGCAGGCAAGTATGTCAATTCCCCTGAGTCGCCGGTGTTTCACAAGTCGCGGGTGTTGTACAATGTTGCCGACGCCCGAAAAAAGAAGGGGAGCCGGGTTTACATTGTCGAGGGCCAGTTCGATGTGGAGGCGATGAAACAGCTGGGTCCGGTGGTGGCTGCGTCCGGTACCGCGTTCACGGCCTCTCATGCTCGCGAATGTGCCAAGCTGGGGGATCGTCTCGTGTTCTGTTTCGACGGTGACGAGGCGGGACAGAAAGCGGCAAGAAGGGTGTTCGAGTCGCTGCCGGAGATTCATGACATGGCGTGGGTGGTTCATTTCCCCGACAATATGGACCCTTGCGACTTCCGGAAACTTCACACAGTTGATGAACTTCGCGAATTTGTTGACAATAACGAAATTTCACTCATTGACTACATGATTTCCACAATTGACGAAGATGTCTCAACGGCGGCTGGGCGAAGTCGGTATGTGGCCAAGGGAGCCGAAATACTGTCTCATGTGTCCGATGGAGTAATTTTCGACAATTGTGTGAAACTTTTGGCACTTGAGTCATTGTCGTCATTGTCAACAGTTCGTGAAGCTGTCGGAAAGGTTGACGAAGTTTCTGACAATTTTTCGTTGGCTGATCCGGATGATGATGTGGCGCTGGCTTTTGTGAGGTTGGGTGCTCGGTTGTGGCCTGATGCTTTGCGAAGGAGTGTCGATGTGTTGCCGAGTGATCTGGCCCGGTTCGTCACTGAGATGGGGGATGGTGTGTTGGTGGCTGAGGATTTTTCTGATGAGGATTTGGCTCGCCGCGTGTTGTCCACTGACTTTTCCCCTTTCTACCGATTCATGTCGCGGGAGGAGTTGAAAGACCAATTTATTTTCCTGCATGACGAGTTGGTGTCCCGCAATGACGATTCCGATATTCAGGTGCGACGTATGCTCACGGATGCCCAGCCCGGTGACGTGGCGTATCTGAAGTCGGTGTTGCGCAAGGTGGAAGCATGAATCTTTCCGACATTGTTCGTTGTGTTCCCCCGCGTCATGAAAGTCTCACCAATGCCGTAGGGGACGTGGAAGTTTCGTGGCGCGGTACCTGCCCGAGTCACATGAGAAAGCAGATTGATTCGGTGCGCGGAGCTAGTGTGGTGACGAACAATGTCGTATCCGTGCTCACTATTGTCCCGGTGTTCTTCTCGCGGTCGGAATACATTGATGCACGAAGAATAGTTTCCCTGCCTCCACGGTCTTTTGCTAAGGAGAACTATCTCACCCGAATGACGATGGATGCCCTGAAGGTTTCCGATAAAGTGGTATGGCGTTCTCGTGGATATCGTGTGAGTATGTATTATGAAGGCGGGACAATCAAGGATGTACGAAAGGTTATCAAGAACATTCCGAAGAAAGAACGCATCAAATACATATTTATGGACGGCGATCACATTGTTTCACATCATTCCACAAAAGAGAAACATCCAGACAACCCGCGAACCGTCATTGCCTTCCTCGGGTACATCAACACAAGTCTCATGTGGAATTTGTCGAAAATGAATTGTTCTGCCGTCAATGTCTATTTTGTTCGGGATGAGTAAATGCCGCGTGCTCGCTATTATCGGACCACCTTCTTCCCCTCGATGTATGGTCAGCACAAGGTATGGCACAAAGGGGTCACTCCCATCTTGAGCAAGTCTGACGATATTGTGGGTTTTGGCAACTTTCTCACGATATCCATGGATAATGTCATTACCCCCAACAACAAGATGCTGAATGTTCTGTTGCTGCGTTGGTCCACCGAAGATGTATGGGCGCAATTGATCGGTCCCAACGAAATCTTCATCCTCAACAATCCGGGTCTGTACACATCTGATCGGGTTGACGAAGTTCTGCGAGCGGTCTGGCTGAAAACCACGAATTCATGGGCGAGCAAGGTTCCCCGTCAAGGGTTGTTGGTGGCGACGGTGAACAAGGGGCGTCTCGTTACCCATGGCGGTCTCACTCATGGTCTGTGGGAGGACATCGGAAGGCCAGACACCGCCGAGCAAGCTGCCGTTACGCTCAATCGCATGTTCGCGGCTTCGTTGTATCAGGGGGAAAGTGTGGCTCTGGGGAACAGTCCCAATTTTTACGCCGACCCGATTTTTGCCGATCCGATTCGTGAGGTCTACCCGTCATGGCTCACATCTCGGGACACCATGCCGTTCACTCAGATTCATGGTGCTCCCGGATTCAATACCGTCGAGGGGAGGAATATGCTTTCGGACTCTCTTTTCTATGGACACGGTGAGAATGTGTCATTTACATATTGGGGTTCTGATGTTTTTCTTCCCGGTGGCAGCCATTTCATCAATGTACACTCCAACTTTTCTCACGATGAAGTCATGGAAAAGCCTCCTGAGCCGTGGGATTGCTATGTGGAACGCCTTCCGGTTGTAGATTCCAATGACGACACATGGAAGGACCCACAAGTGCAAAAGGTCATGTCACAACACTATTCACCTTGACTTAGAGATGCTATTGGGTGGTAAGCAGTTGCCAGTTAAGGCATGCTTAGTCGATTTAATCATACTATAGTAGGTGGTACGAATTTCAAGGAGTGCGCGGGATTTCGTATCAGATCGTACTGCGGTGGTATTGCTCCCATACGTAGAGCGGGAAGACTCGTCCTCGTTGATTGTGACGAGCACGTGCGGCGCGTCCGATATTGAGTTGCGGAGTGTTTAGAGATAAGACGCAAAGAAAAACTGTCAAAAATCTTCTGGAGGCAGGAATCGCTACAACATGTGTTCGGCTTCTGTACGGATTTTTGACTTTCACACGGTACTCTGATATTGTGGAACACACGGGCAACAACGAAGGAGGTAGATCATGGTGAACAACACATTTGCTGACCTCTCCATGTATGCTCCCAAGTTTTCTCGTGAGGTTTACCGGGGCAGCGAATGACCACTGAACCCGCTGCCCCGAAGCTGGACAAGAACGATCCTGATGTCATTGTCCGGGCTTATAAATTTGCGTTGAAACCCACGACGTCGCAGGAACAGAAGCTACGTCAGCATATAGGCGCGTCGAGATTTGTCTATAATTTCCAGCTCGCATTGTGGCACCAAACCCTTGACATTCGAAGCAAGGAGAAGCAGCGTGGTGTCTCCGAAGATGAGTTGACACCATTCCCGTTCTCGTTCCACAGGTTTTCTATCCAGAATCAATGGAACGCAACAAAAGATGAACGCGCGCCATGGAATCGTGAGGTGTCGAAGGGTGCTTACGAGGATGGCTGTCGCAGGGTCTCTATTGCCCTCACGAACTGGTATAAATCCAAAACCGGGGAGTGCAAGGGGAGAAAAGTCGGCCTTCCTCGTTTTCACAAGCGCGGACGTCATGATTCGTGCACATTCTACAACAATCCCATTCGTGTCAATCCTGATCGTTATTCGGTGACATTGCCTCGACTCGGCGTAATAAAGACGTACGAGAACACGCGTAAACTTCAGCGTAAAATTGCCAAGGGGACGGCGAGAATCGTGTCCGCAACAATTTCGCGCGGGCACAAATACTGGCACGTCTCCTTCACGGTCTATGTAAGGAAACACATTCCTGAGCACCATTGCTATCCCGGTTCCATTGTTGGCGTGGACATGGGTGTAGGAGATCACGTCATCGTTGCGGCAAATCCTCGTGGTGATGAGGTCGTTCGCAGAGGATTACCCACAACAATCGATAACCACGAAAAGAGAATTCGGTACCTTCAGCGTAAAATGTCGCGCAAGCGTGGCCCGGACACGAGGACAAAAACCGCGCCCTCGAATCGGTGGGTCCGCGCAAACAATCAGGTTCGCAAACATCACAATATAATGTCGAACGTCCGTCGCGACTTTGCCGCGAAGGTTGCTCATGAGTTGGCGAAGAATTATGCGACCGTCGTCATTGAGGACTTGAACGTTCGAGCTATGATGGCTCGTGGCGGCGCATACAAGCGTGGTCTGAATCATGCAATAGCGCAGGCATCGTTTGCCGATCTCAGGCGGAGAATCACCTACAAAACCCACTGGAATGGTGGAGTCACTATTGTTGCTGATCGGTGGTTCCCGTCATCGAAGACGTGTTCGGGGTGTGGAGAAGTGAAATCCAAGCTCTCCTTGTCTGAGCGTGAATACATCTGCCATCGTTGTGGTATTGTTGTGGACAGGGACCTCAATGCCGCAACGAATCTGGCGAAATTGGCTGTGCCGAAATCCGGTGTCAGCAATATTGACAGAACCGGGAGTTCGCCGGGGATGGGACGTGGAGGTGCGGGGAAGACCAGCTCACTTTCGGGTGGGTTGGCACTGGCCGGTGAAGCGTCGATGGTCCGAAAGGGCCTGAGCGGCCGCAAGGCCGGTACGAGATAATTTGACTACTTAGGAGTTAGTTCTCATGCAACAGACTGAGCGCATTGTTGATATGGTGAAATCGGCCGCCAAATACATGCCCGGCAAGGTGCGTGTCTATGGGTGGGATGAAGATGTGATAACGTTGGAGTGGGACAGGGGGACCATTGACCATCCCCGGCTCATTCAGCTCTTTTCCATGGCTCCGGGTCCTCGTCGGGATGTTGTGGTCAAGTCTGTTTTTCTAGGATGGGCCACAACGGTGACAAAGGGACCTACTTTTGAGGTGGTGGAGGTCGACAAGGACACGCCACAATTCACCTCCGTGTCGTTCGTGGCCTCTGGGGTGGACTGGAATCGCATCGCCGTTCTGGATGAGGCATCGTTGCAGGTTGGTGAGGGGCATGAATGAGGACGTTTTGACAGATGAGATGGTGTGGGCTATCATGACATACGCTTCCATGGCTCGCTATCGAGATGTGGAGTATTTGAGCAACATCATTGCCACAGAGAAAAGGATGCCAATCCCAGAAATGCTGTCCATGATCTTTGAAGAGGATTATAGTGCTGCTCAGCGATGATTTTCTTGCTGCGAGACAGTCCATGATGCAGGCTGCGTTCGAGTGTTCTGATCGCAAGGCCGACGGGGCGTATGTCTTCGTGGATTTTGACAACAGGTTCATAGGGACATTCGTTCTCATGGACGGTCACATTCGCGAGGCTGCCGGGTTGGTTGATGACGCTTCCGATTTGCATCGCAAGCTTGCTGAGGGATTTTCCGTATTGAAGAACTGTGGTTTTCCCCAGATGTGGATGGGGGAAACTATTGGTGTGCAGGATGACACGTTCGCAGTGATGCCCTATGGTGACATTCCCGATTTCCACACCACATACGCGACATTCAAAGACGCCGTGAGACAAGGAAGATTTGGCTACATTCCGGCGATTTGAGTTGTCCGATATTGTTAGACGAGCTGCTTCACACGGGGCAGTAAGGTTAGATGAAAGGTAACATTATGAAGAACCGTTTGGCAATGTGTGCTGTAGCTGCCGCTTGTGTCCTTCCTCTGGGGATGCAGACTGCTATGGCTGCTCCTACCCCGAGCGACACCAAGGTTGAGTACTGCAAGTCCACTCAGGCTAAGGTCGAAGCGGAGATTCACGCCCGTTTGCTCAAGATTGGCCTGCACCGTCATGACGCGGACCGTATCACTGTGAAGATTTCCCATGAGATTTCTCACGACAAGGCTATTTCGGCCGATCGTATCCGGGAACTGGCTGAGGACGATGTAACTCCTGCTCAGAAGGACAAGTTGGCCGAGGTTGTCTCCAATCTTCCGGGACATCGTATCGCTCGCGCCATTGCAGACCACAACAAGAAGGTTCTCGATGACATTGACAAGGTGATCATCGACAAGCTTGTGGACAACGGTGTGGATGAGCGTACCGCCGAGATTGTTGCTCCTCACGTGACTGGTGAGATTGTCAGCAAGCACGCATGGAACGCCGATACTGTCAAGGACGGTCTCGACAAGGGATTCGATGAGGCCGCCAAGCATAACGTCGAGGTGGGGGATAAGGCCGCCGAGGCTATGGACAAGGGTGTCAAGTCTCCGTTATCCGAGGAGTGCGATGCTATCCTCAACGGTGATGAGACTCCGAGTGCTGATCCCAGCGGCTCTGCATCTCCGAGCGAATCTGCTTCTCCCTCTGTAGAGCCTTCCGCCGACGCCTCTGACTCTGCCACTGTTGACCCCGAGCCTGTTGATCCTTGGATTCCGGGTGATGGCGATGAGACCGCTACTCCGAGTGCCGATCCTTCCGCGACTCCAACTGCTACCGATTTTCCGGAGCCGAGTGAGTCTGCCGATGATGAGAACACCGGCGATGAGGGAGTTCTGCCTGTGGTTCCGAGTACCGACCCGTCCAGCAACACTGGTGATGAGGGTGTAGTTCCGGGTGGCAAGGAAACTCCGAATGCCAACCCGTCCGAGAGCACTGGTGATGAGGGTGTCGTGACTGGCCCTGCTACTCCGAGCGCTGATTCCTCCGCTACCGCTGCCCCTGCTGGCGGTGGCTCCGACGCCAAGGCCCTTCCTAAGACCGGCAACTGATTTTTCCTTTTCGTGGTCCCGGCTGTTCTTTGTGACAGTCGGGATTATTTTTGCGCTATACTGTCCACGTGCTGTTTCTACTCATACTCAATGTGGCTTTTGTGCTGTTTATGTGTCCTTTTTTATTGATTATTATTGGATGCCTGTAAAGCGGCTCGTGTACATTTGACGCAGTTTGTGATATTGTTGGTTCATGATAGACTTTCTGGGTATTTTTCTGTGCATTGTGTTGGTGGGCGGCGTGGGCATAGGGGCGCTTGTTGGTGTCCCTGTCGCTGTTTTTTGTCATTTGAATGTGCTTGCTGCCTTGCTGTCTCTTGTCGCCATAATTTTCTGCGGTGGTGTCGTGTTGCTCGCGCGTAGGCAGAAGAAGTAATGTTTGTCGCGTTGTTCTTCGGCACGTTTGCTCTCGTGTTGATTATTTTTTATATTGGCTTCATTTTCCTTGTCGCGTTCATTCATGTACTCAGGAAAATGTTCAACAGAAGGAAGCGATAATGTGGTGTAAGTTTTTGTCGATTGGTCTTGCTGGTGTGTCGTCGGTGGTTCCGTTGGCTCACGCGGTGGATACGCCTGTTGATTCGATTGGTTCTCCTCAAGTGGTGTTGGTGGGTTCGAATCAGTCCACGTTCTATCCGGGTACGGGAGAGTCGGTGGTGTCGCACTTGGAGTCTCGCGGGGTTGATGTGTCGCTGTATCGTGACGAGTCGGGGCGAAAGGTGAGTGCGAGTGAGGTTGCCAAGCCCGGAGAGGTGCGTATGCTGTATCGGGCGAGTGGCGACACGGTTCACACGTCGGAGGTGAAGTTGTCTCATGGGGTTTCCGAGGTGTCGTCTGATCGTGTGGATGAGGGTGTGCGCCGGGTGAGGCATGAGGGTTCCGATGGGGTGGCCAAGCGTGTTGAGGTTTCTCCGGGGAAATCTGATGTGTTTGTGGTGAAGGCTCCGAGACCGACTGTTGTGGAGGTGGGGACCAGAAAGAAACCTCAACCTGCTGCTCCCTCTACATCTGCTTCACCTTCATCCTCTCCATCTGCTTCGCAATCTCCGGTGTCTGTACTGCCCGGCGATCTTCCCAATCATTGTTCCGCGTCCTTCTATGATGAGGATGAGGTGACGGCGACGGGGGAGAAGTTCGAACCTGACGGGATGACTGCTGCTCACAAGACGTTGCCGCTGGGGTCTCATATTCGCGTGAAGTCGATGCGTACTGGGAAGTCTGTGGTCCTGCGTGTCAATGATCGGGGGCCTTATGTTCCGGGGCGCTGTCTGGATTTGTCGCGTGGTGCTTTTGCTGCCATTGATTCGCTGGGTGCTGGAACGACTGATGTGGCGTGGGAAGTATTGAAATAGTTGAGAAAATTTGAAACATTGGACAAAGGTTTCGCACAATTGCTGCAATGTTCATGCATCTTTACGAATCTTTCCAAAACATTGTGCACATTTTCGACAAGTGATGTAAGATTGGTCAAGGTTTTAGATATTTGTATGAAGTTTTCGAAAGGTGTGCGAAGCTGTGTCAATTTTTTCAAGGTTTAGGCATCATGAAGACAAGCCCGCCAAGCCCACTATCCCCACGTCCAACCCCTTCGATGGGCTGCCGGATGTTGATGAGGTGAATGTGGATGGTGACGATGTGAGTGTGCCCGATTTTCTCGTGGGTGTGAAGGCCGAGAGTGAGGACACCGAGGAAGTGTTCGTACCCGATGACGACGATTCCCCGGTGATCATCGAGGGGGAGGTTGACGATGAGTTTGACATTCCCGCGTTGGAGCCTGAAGATGAAGATCACTATGTTCCGCGTCGAGCTTTGTAACTGATATAGTATTGTAGTCCAGTTGTTTTCCCTATGAAAGAGGATATTGTGTCCGTTGTTGTTGTTGTTGGTTCCCAGCCTCTTGAGTTCCTGTCCGATCCGCGATTCAGCAAGCGGCAGTATGGGAACTATATTGCCGAGCTGTGGTCCGAGATGCGCCGGGTTGCTGTGTCGATGGCCCCTGATGATGCGCTGACCGATGTGTTGAAGATGCGCAATGACACGGATGGTTGGATGGTGGTCACCGATAATGTGGATGGTGCCTTGCGTCGTGCCGGTGTGTCTCCTCTGGTGGAAATGTCGGGCAATGTGTTTCGCGGTCGGTGTATGCGTTGTGGAACCGTCATGAACATTTCCACCGACGACTACCGCAATCTGGGCCCCGGCGAGGTGTTCACGTGTGTCTCCTGCGGTAAGCCCCGAGTTCGTCCGGATATTGTGCTGGAAGGGGAGAAGTCGAAGTTGGGGACTCGAAAGGTGCGCGATTTTCTCACCGATGCCTCCACTATTGTTCTTGTCAATGTGGAGCCGCAATTCTATGTTCCGGCCCGTACATTCAAGGTTGTCGATGTGGATTCGTGGGTGACTCAGGGCGGACCTCTCACCGGGCCAACTGTGAAGCGCATTGACTGATTCGCTGTGTCTATGCTACACTAAGGTTTCATGAAGTTTGTCACTGCCCGGAAAGCTCTCGCCATCGGTCTTGCTGGGTGTCTCGGTGTGTCTGGGTGGTGGGGATATGAGTCGTGGAACGCAATGGCTCATCCTCCCCGCCCCGCAACCGAGTACCTTGACGTGAAATCATCCTCCAGCACGTCAAATGTGTGGGCCAAGAAATTTCTCTCCCACGGTGGCTGGAAAGTGGGACGAGTAACCAATCCGCCGTTCAATCATACGCAATGCCCTGACTTCGGCGCTGTTCCTCGTGACGTGTACGCTTCATTTCGCGGCGCTGACAACCACTCCTCCATGACCGTCCAGCTGTTCTCTCCGGGTACAGCTCGCCACAATGCCAACACCTACGTTTCCCGGTTGTCGTCATGCTGGAAACTCGACAAACAGAAGGTGTCCGGTGTCGACGTCTACTCCTTCGACCATCACTCCATGTGGCAGTACGGAGATGTCGTGGTCTTTGCCTCCGACGTGAAGAACAGAAACGAATGGGTCAAGAGAACGGTCACTTCATTGTCACGATCCGGATGCAAGGCTGTGGATGATGACGATGGGAGGAGCCGCAATCCCTATGTCGATTCCAAAAATTTCACCGGCCTCATTCTCCACGACACGGTGTACACGAAGAAGAAACTCAACGGAATGCCCACCCAGCTGTTTCACGAGCCGGTAGATGTTGACCACCAGATTCCACCGGAGGGGCCATTACCAGCAGGAGTCGCAGCTTCCGAACCAGCAGAACCCGAGCTACCCGTCGTTCCTCACACTCCCACGACAACCACCAACAGATTTCCTCGGCAACTGTCCTTCCGCGAACCAGACAAGGACGGTCCGGGATGTGGTTGGGCATGGTCGGGATACAAGGCACCCGTCGAAAACGTGTCCAAAATCAATCGCGACAAGAAAGAAGCGTATCGAAGGGCGCAAACTCAATCGGATGCCAAGGCTCAAGGCTACATCAACGACACGCTCATGGCTATTTGGTTATCTGCGCACGTTGCCGGGGACATTGACACATGGAATGCTTACGTCAAGAAACTTACAACCATTCACAAGCGGTGGGACCAGTTGAATCGTGACCGTGATGAGCTGGAGCCGCAATGGAGGGAGTATGTGGCACAGCATGAATTGTGGGCCAGCTTTGATCAGCGTCAAGCACAGGCACGCGCATGGTACGAGAACGAGTCCAAACGGTGTCAGGACGTTCACCGCAACTATGAGCAGTGGAGATTGAGGCAACAGCAGCAACCCTCTCCAACGCCCACCCCCAGCGCTGTGACACTCACGCCATCGCCTACCCCGTCGTTCACCACTCCGACCGCAACCCCCATCGACGCTCCCCCGCCCGACTGTCCAGTGCTCCCGGTGAAGCCCGATATTCTAGATGAGACCAAGCCCGCTGAGCCTACTCCACCTCAGTTCGACAAGAACAAGGTGACTATTCCGGAAAGTTGGCCACGATGAGTAGTTGACCGTGCGTGTGCTTGTGTGTTAGTCTCTATACAGAACGATCCAATCAGTGAGAAGGAGCAAAAATGACCAAGATCGTTGAGGTTGTCGGTATCGTTGGTCGCGTGGGTGACATTCGCGAGCTGAGCAACAACAATGCCGTCGTGAACTTTTCCGTCGCCAGCACCGAGCGTCGCAAGCAGGATGACGGTACATGGGTCGATGTTGGAACGATTTGGACCAACTGTCAGGCGTGGGGCCGTCGTGCTCGACACATTCACAAGACCTTCAAGCCCGGTGATCGTGTCTTCGTCCGGGGCGAGGCCAAGTTCCAGAAGGAGTGGACCGACAAGGATGGCAACAAGCATCCTGCCTCCGAGAAGATCAACGCGGACATTGCGGGCCACGAAAATTTCTTCGATGCCAGCCTTACCGAGCGCAAGCCCAAGAAGGGCGGCAGCAAGCAGGAGAGTCAGTCGGCAGCCAAGCAGGAGAAGTCCGACGATCTCTCCGACATTGACGACGTTCTGGACAACATTGATTTCTGATGAAGAATAAACTCTTCCTTGTTGGTGTGTGTGTGGTTCTTGCTGGCTGCGCACACACCACCTCTCCCCGCGTGACTCCGACTCCCGTTCCTTCCGTGGTTTCTGCAAGTCCATCTGTGACGAGAAGTGCAATTGTGAGCACCAGTGTCAAGCGCAACGTCGTGTCTACAAGCGATGGACATAATTTGACAGTGAAGAATGTCAAGTCACTGTCCAAGGTTGATTGCAAGGTTTCTGCTTCGACTGATTTTTGTCTTGCGGCACGCGGTAAGGGACTTGAGGTGTATTTCTTTGCGGATGCGGAACGTTCAAGACTTTCCGAAATTTCTGAATCATCACGTCAGGTGTCGGTGAAGGGGGCCAGTGATGCCAAGGTGCTTTCCATGCCCGCCGATGATGGTCACGAAAAGTCCACGAAGGAAGTTCTCGTTGTCACTGCGGAGGATGGCACGGGATGGATGCTTGTTCCGGGTGGCAAGATTCCCGATGTTGTTGTTTCCTGATTGGCAATTGTAGTGATATTGTTGGTTGTTCAATTTTTTGAGGAGGGTAGATGATGAATCCGTTGCTGTTGTGGGTGAACGTTCCCACGTGGGTGAATATTGTGGTGATTCTTGCCGCTGTGGCGCTAATTGCGTATGCTATCGTTCGTGGCAAGAAGAATAAGAATCAGTGAATATGTGATTCATTTTTTGCGGCGGTGGGGGCCTCTTTCTCACCGCCGCTTTTTGCGCTGGAGGACGGTTTCTATACTATTCAAGCTAGTGCAACATTCTGAAAGTACGTGATAACGACGTGGCTGATTTTTTTCTTCCGTGGGACCCTCTGCAACTGTCGGATGCAGTGAACAGTGGTCGTCGTGTGCGCAAGGATCATGTAGCGATTCCTTTGTGCACAACGAACACTGGCGCGGTGCGATGGACTCCGTATGACAGGGATAACATGGGGTTTGCGGTGTCGGATATGGAAGAAGTGTGCTCCGTGGTGTCCGAAATTTTTCTGCGCGGTATTTTCCATCAGGACTCCCTCAATGTCGTGTTCTATGATTTTGGGGGAGTGGTGTCGTCGTTCGAATGGCCAAAGCAGCCGTGGTTTCATTATGTTCCCTACGAGTTTTCCCGTGAGCGTTTTCTACGTCAGTTGGGGCACCATGTGGATGTTATCAAGAGCAAGACCGATGGAGTGGAGCCGCCGAACAAACCGTGTGATTTCATCGTTTTCCCCGTTGTTTCCCCGCTGTCTTCACTTGAGATGAAAATGATGACATGGTTGCTGCATCGTCCACGCCAGCGTATATATCTGTGTCCGTTTTTTGTCTGCACCGAGGGCATGGAGGAGCTTGTCAAACAGTTTTCGGTGTTTCTTTTTCTGGGACGCGAGAACATGGACTGGGCTGCCTATGACGTGTTTCCGAGTGCTGTCATTAGGGACTTCAAATGGGACAGGAAGTTGATTGGTCTTTTGTTTGACGACCATATGCCTCATCTCCAGCACGCCTATCGGTACGGGATCAATGAACTCAGCGATTTGGGGGTTCAACGTGTGCAGCAGATAGAGGACCACAAAACCATGTATGAACAGTTCCTCGAATCGCTTGGATAATTGTGGAAATTTTGTTAAACTTGAAAAACCTAAAGAAAGGTTTGTCGTGAAGAAGTGGCTGGAATGGGCGCTGGTCGTGGCTGGAATGGGCGCTTTTGTCTTTGGTGTCGTGGTGTTGATCCATGTTCTCACCCGGCCCGTTTATTTTGCCGACGTAGCTCCAAAATATTACAACGATCAGGCGTGCAAGAAGTTCGATGATGGTTTCACATGTTCGGTGGTGATGAAGACCAGTGACAAGGTTCCGCGTGGTGAGTTGGTGTCTCAATCTGTTCCTGCCGGTACCAAGGCCAAGTTCAACACCCCGATTGAGTTGGTGTATTCTTCTGGACCGGCTCATTCCAAGGTTCCGGAGATTCGCGGCGAGACAGAGAAGAATGCACGCCACATGCTTGATCCGCTGGGTTTTGATCTGCTCATTGATTCCACGGTCGATTCCCCCAATGTTGCTCAAGGTCGTATCGTGAAGGTCAAGCCCGCCGTAGGGACTCAAGTGTCCAACGGTGCCAAGATCAAGGTGTCCGTGTCCTCGGGAAAGGTGTCCGTACCCGATTGGAAGGGCAAGTCACGTGCGGAAATCCAGAGTGACGCTGAGAATTCCGGTATCACGGTGAGGTTTGACGAAGTACCGAGCAACGCCATTCCGGGTACCGCTGTTTCCCAGTCTGCCAAGGGCCATATGGACAATTCACTCAGTGTTTCGGTATCGTTGGCCAAACCTCAGAAAGCCGCCAAGATTACTGTTCCCAAAGTTCGCGGGATGGCCACCGACAAGGCTATGGCGGAACTTGCGACGGCTGGATTCTCTCTCATGGAAACTCGCGGTCAGGGCAATAAGGTGTGTGATGTGACTCCCCGGGAAAATGCTCATGCCGATAGTTCTACTCATATAATATTGACGTTGTGCAAATGAGGTAGATCGTGTCGCATATTCCCAAAATCTTGTTGTCCTGCGGATTGTCTGTCTGCGCCGTTGTTCCCAGTGCCTACGCCTCTCCTGCAACGAGTGACACAGCTCAGATTGTTTTGGTGGGTTCCGATCAGGCAACATTTTATCCCCCTGCTGGATCGTCGGTGAAACAGTATTTGCAGAGTATGGGGGTTGATTATCATCTCTACAAGAATACTGGTTCCGACATTCTAGCGCCCCATGAGGTTCGCATTCTTTATCGTGATTCCGCCCCCTCTCTCACTACCCGAAAAGTTCCCTTGGTGCGCAAGACCACAACCCTTTCCACTGATTCTTTGAAGAAGGGCGACAGGAAGGTTGCTGTTGTTGGTTACGACGGAGAAGCCATCCAGACGACGCGAGTCAAGGATGGTCAAGTGTCGTCGTCGGTGTCTGTCCTCAAGGCCCCGGTGAACACGGTGATTAAGGTTGGTACACATGTTGATCCTCCTCATGTCTCCTCGACGCCTATCCAGCACCCGAAGCCATCTGACGTTACCCCCTCTCCGGTACAAACCGTTGATCCGCTGGTGAAGACACTGTACGAACAGGTGGGCAAGCCTTATGTGTGGTCTCATGAGGGACCGAATGATTTTGACTGTTCTGGACTGGTGTACTGGGCGTTCAATCAGAATGGTTATCATATTCCCCGGCTCACGGCAGCGGGGTATGGCGCTATGGCTCATCGAATTGCCGTGGCTGACATGAAACCCGGAGACATCATGTACAGTTCCAGTCATATTGTGACCTACGTGGGTAATGGCCGGGTTGTTCATGCCGCCAATCCCCGTGATGGTGTTATTGAAAGCTCTGTGGAGGGGCAAATTCGACAAGGTTTGGTTCCCGCCCGATTCTCTTTCGTTAACAACAAGTAACAAGTGGAGGAAAAATGTCTGAGAATAGTTTTGTGCGGCTTGCCCAGTACGCCCCTGATGCGGGGTTTGATATTATAGGAGGTGACATCGTTGTTCAATTTGATGGCGACAAGGACAATCTCATCGAAGCATTGAGTATTGTCTCCGATTGTGGTGCCACGGGTTCTTGTCGTGATGCTCGTGCTCATTGTGTTGGTGGCGAGATCATCTTGATTGATGGTCTTCCTGAGTTGCATGACGACGTTGTTATTATGGTTCCGTCTTTCATGGTGGGGCGTGAAGCGTTCGAGATGGTGTGCGGTAAGGGGACATTTGACTACATTCCGCCCGAAAACTGCCCTGCCATTGACGTCACCCGTATGGCGTTGTCCAGTTCCGATCTAGTTACATGGTATGTGAGCGGGGACAATATGACGTGTGAGTGGTACGGCCGTCTGGATAAGGACATGACACGTCGGATTTCTCTCATTGATGGAGTTGTGAGCGTGAATTCCTATTATTCCGATGAGGGTAGGTGGTCGACGATGTGTACTCTTCCGTTTGATCAGTTTCAGTGGGAGCAGATCGAGGCTATTGATTCGGTGTCCGTGGATGTTGAAATGTGACGTGTGATTCCACTATACTGTGAGCCATGGGTTTTCGTATTGCTCACTTGTCCGACATTCACGCTGGTTACTCATCGGGGCGCGCAACCACCTCTGAGGGTGTCAATGTGCGCGCCGACGACGGATACCGTGCGTTGAAGTTTCTCATTGACGATGTGCTGGATGTGCAACCTGATTGTGTGCTCATCTGTGGTGATGTTTTTCACACTCCTACTCCCGACATGCGCTCCATTGTCGAGGTGCAGGAGCAGTTGCGTCGTCTTACCATGCCCACCTACATTTTGACGGGCAATCATGACACCAACGATGTACGCGCCGATGTGTCTGCTGCGCGTATTCTCAACGACCCGGAACGTCACATCTACGCTCACGCCGAACCTTATGTGAGTTATGAGATTGCCGATGGTGTGGTTCTGCACATGGTTTCTCATCACGCCTTCACCGATCAGGAGGAGACCATGAGCAGTATTGAGCCGATTGATGGTGCGGTGAATATTTTTGCCACGCATGGTTCGGTGATGTCTCATGGCTTCAAGTTGCACACTGATGCATCTCCGCGTGAGGTGGTGATCCCGGATGATTTGTTGCGGGGTTGGGATTACGCCTTGCTGGGGCACATTCATTCGCGGGGTTGGGTGGATGACAAGGTGTTTTACAACGGGTCACTGATTCGTCGCGGGTTTTCCGATGCGCCGGGGAATCGTGGCTGGACGTTGTGGGACATTTCCGGGAAGGATTTCACTCAAGACCTCCGATGTGTTCCTCAACGTCCACAATATGACTTTGATCTCATTGATGCGGTGGACATGACTCCTACCGACGTGACCGATCTCATTGTGTCTCGTCTGGCCAACACGGATGACGGGTCGATTGTACGTCAGAAGGTGTTGGGCGCGAGTGTGGATCGGTTGGACACCAAGGCCATCAAGGCGGCTGCGGCTCATACGCTGTCGTGGCAGTTGGTGTCGAAGCCGATGGAGAAGGAGATTGTCGTGGAGAAGGAGTCGGTGGGTTCTACCGATGTGGTGAGCAGTTTCAACAAGTGGACTGGGCTGTATCAGTGGCGTAACATTGACGAGTCGGATCGTGCAACGGTGACGACAAAGGTTCGCGGGTGTATTGAATCCGGTATGGAAAAGACGTTGGAGGACTGAGATGTTGCTGACCAGTGTGGAGCTGTTTGATTTTCGTTGCCATGAGCACATTGTGGTGACGCCGCCTGTTGAGGGGATCACGGCGATTGTGGGTGGCAATGGTGCTGGGAAGTCCACGATTGTCGATGCGGTGGCGTGGGCTTTGTATGGTGCCAAGCCTTCCGGTGTTCCTCGCATGTCGTCGTTGATTCGTCATGGTGCGGATTCGTGTTGTGTTCGTGTTGAGTTGGTTATCGAGAAGGACACCGTACTTGTTGAGCGGCGGGTGGTGTCTGGTTCGACCGAGTGTGATGTGTGGGTCAACGGTGAGCATCGAGCGGGTCCGGCGGTTTCCCATGTCGATCCGTTCCTGCGTCATGTGCTGGGTATGGATGTCAAGGGGTTCTTCTCTGCCGTGTTCGTGGCCCAGAAGCAGGTGGATCAGCTTGTCGTGGCATCACCCAAGGAACGCGGGGCCATCATTGAGAAGCTGACTGGTGTTGCTGCGATCTCCACTGGGTTGACCGATGCTCGTGCTCGCTATCGGGAGACGAAGAACACAGTGGATGGGTTGGACGTTCCCGATGTTGAATCCCGCCGTGAGAGTGTTGACAAAATTTCGGAAAGTTTTGCTCATGTTTCGGAAAATTTGTCGAAGGTTTCTGAAAATGTTCGCAATGTTCAGGAAGAGTATTCGACAATTTCTGAAAAACTTTCTCAAGCTGAACGAATTTCTGACAAACGTTCCCAATTGTCTCAGGCTGTTGCCACATGTCAGGCGATGCTGGAGGCCAAGACGAGTGAGGTGAACAGCATTGAGATTCCCGAGAGTGTGGATTGTGACGAGACACCTGTGAGCGCGTCCGATGTGTCTGCTGCCCGATCTCGACTTGCTGATGCCCAGTCCGTTCAGCGCCGCAATGATGAGCTGGAGAGGCGTCAGCGGGCCATTGTCGACAAGCTGGGGTCAGATGTGCGTTCCAAGCTTTCCGAAGCCCAGAAAGCCGTGGACACATATTCGGAAAAGCAGGAGAGCACGCAGGAGAGTATTGCCACCTCGAAAAGCAGTATGGCACGACTCCGCAAGGCCATGTCGACACTTTCTGAAACCGACTCGACCTGTCCGACATGTGGCCAAAAAGTCGACAATGTTTCCGAAGTTTTGTCAACACTGCATGAAGAGTTCGACAAGCTTTCCGAAGATGTTGACAAGCTTTCCGAAGTTTTGGACACGGTGAAGAACAAGCGCGCCAAGGCCGAAAGTGCGGTGGACAAGCTGACCCGCGCCGTCGATGTTCTGGATGAGACGCCCGAATACGCAGACGACATTGACACGCTGCAATCCAAGGTGAGGGATTTGGAGCAGCAGTATGACCGAGCGCGTGACATTGAGGCATCGGAGCAACGACGTCGACAAGCATTGAGCCGCGTGAACCTGCTGAATGAGGAGATTGAGAAGGCGGTCGGCAAGCTTTCGGAGCTTTCGGCGGCCTTGGACAACTTGGATGATGTCAATGTCGGTTCGGTGCGCAATCACATGTCCAGCGTGTCCGAGAAGTTGCAGAAGGCCGTGGCGGAGCAGGGTGATGTCAAGGCGGAGAAGGCGCGGTTGCAGGCAGAACTCGACCGGGCCAAGGAGTTGCTGGATGAGGCCCGCAAGGCAGATGATCGCTACCGCGCCGCTTTGAGTGAGAAGGTCATTGCCGGTGCTGTGGTGGACATGTTGGAACAGTTCAGGGCATTCCGCGTCGATGAGTCCATTCCGGTCGTTGAGTCTCGCGCGTCCGATATCGTGTCCAAGTTCACCGACGGGCATATTGCGGAAATTCGTCTCGATTCCAAGTTTGCCGCCTCCGTGGTCATGTCCGATGGTGACGTGAGGCCGGTGGGGTTGCTTTCCGGTGGTGAACTCTCTGCCGTCGCCCTCGCCTTGCGGTTGGGAATCTCCATGTTGCTCGGTAACGACGGCCTGCTAGTATTGGATGAGGTGTTGGTATCTCAAGATGATGTGCGTAGCGAAAGGATATTGTCTGTCATGAAGGAAATGTGCGCCGGTCAGATTGTCATGATTTCCCACGGTGCCACGACGAGTGAGATTGCCGATTGTGTGGTGCAGCTGTGAAAAACAAAAAACCTTTCATAATTGCCCTCGTTCCTGTTGCGGGTGCCATTGTTCTTGCTGTTGTCATTGTCCTTGTTATCATGCCCGCTGTTCAACGCCACCGTGCGCAGCTCATGTTGGACGACGCATACACCGGACCTATTACCGTTGCCAATTCAGACACGGTGAAGTTCAATGGTAAGAAGGTTGACAAAACAGCCCCCGATCAGCTGGCACTTTCAGACGATGGTCAGGAGGCGACAAAACCGGCATCCGTGAATTTTGGTACACGCGGAAAGTCTGTTGATGTGTTCGTTGATTTCTCCGATCGTCACAGCAGGGATTTTCTGTCACTCAACCGCAATTCCCTGAAGTCGATGGTGGAATCCGGGCGTATCATTTTGCGCGTCCATCTGGTTCCCTCCACCAACCCCACCGGAATGTATGCAACACAAGCAATTTCGGAAGTTGCAGCCGCCGCTCCTGAGAAGACGTGGGGCTACATTGGGGATATGATCGAGATGTGTGCCACTCCGTTGAGCAACCCGGCCAAGACATTCGCGGAGGCAGCCAAGGCGTCGGGGATCAAGGGAGTCAGCGAACACAACATCCAGTCGGGTTATTTTGCCTCATGGATTGTTTCTGGCGCCCCCACCGACAAGGTTGTTCTTCCTGCTGTGTACGTTGACGGCAAGAAATGCGACAACACCAACAACACCACTCAGTTGCGCAAGGAGATTCTGGGAAAATGAGCGACGATGATGTTGTGGAAGGGACTGAACATCTCGCTAACAGATGGGCTGTACTCCTTTACCTTTTGGGGCATGACGACGACAACGACGCATACCAGAGAGGCGATATCAGCAGCGAGGAAATTGAGCGACGAGCATACGCCGAAGCAGAAGAACGCTTAAAGAACGGTTTTGACACAGCGAAATAATAGTGGTACTGTCATTGTTGTAACAGTTAAGGGGCAGAAAGGGTTTTCGATTGGGATTTTGGAAGCAAGTAAGCAGCCGTGGCCAAGCTGAATGGGCCGCGTCAACAAAACTGTCAGCAACCTTTAATCGCCAACCATCGTAGCGATTTCGCGCTCGCAGCCTGAGCGCGCGTCCAAGCAGTATTGTCGTGTGTATTGCAATTTGGGCGTGGTTTTAAGCACGACTAGAGATTTGTCCGGTCTTTGTAGTTTTCGTTCGGACGATCTGACATATAACGAATCTGCCGGTCGGTAAGGGTGTGATACAGGACCCTACGACGCGATTGACCTGTATCTGCGCTGGAGAAAGCTTGTTGACAAAATTTCAAGACGCGGGTTCGACTCCCGCCTGCTCCACAATTGCAAGTAAAGTGTTTAGAAATAAGACATAAAGAAAAACTCTGTGCGGATTTTGACTCTCATACGGTACTTGGATATTATTGGAATACACGGGCAACAACGGGGTAGGTCATGGTGAACAATATACTTGCTGGCCTCTCTTCCGTGCTTGTGTCAGCGCGGAGAGGAGGAGACATGCTCATCAAGGATTTGGCGCAGATCGACGCCGAGAACGTTCGCCGTGAATACTGGGACGGCACCTTTCCCGTGGACCCTATCGTTATCGCACAACGTATGGGCGTCGATACATATATGGCCGATAATCTAGGTGACATGTCCGGGGTTATCATGCGGCCTCCGGGAGAAGAAGCTGCGATTTACATTAACCAATTTGAGTCGAAGGCTCGTCAACGTTTCACCTGTGCCCATGAGATCGGTCATTATGTGGAGCGCAGACGTGACAAAGACAACTCGTATACATTTCAGGACAAGCGCTCCGATAGGGACGACACTCCACACGAGTGGTATGCAGATTTTTTCGCCGCGAACCTTCTCATGCCGCAGGCCGTATTCGAGGAACGTGTGGAAGTGTACGGCGACACCTGTGATGAACTGGTGGATTACTTTGGTGTGTCTATCGGCGCCGTAAGCAAAAGGGCTAGATCATTGGGGCTGGGCAATGATATCTGAGAATGTTGCTGAGTGCACTGTCCCAAAACTGGACAAGAACGATCCTGATGTCATTGTTCGGGCTTACAAATTTGCGTTGAAGCCCACGGCGTTGCAGGAACAGAAATTGCGTCAGCATACGGGTGCAGCAAGGTTCGTCTACAATTATCTCATTTCCCAGTGGCGCGACGACCTTCACACTCGCATCGAAGAAAAAGGGCGTGGCGTTCCCGAGAGTAAATTGACGCCGTTTACGTTCAAGTTGTCTGCCTATGACATGCACAATTACTGGAATCGCACCAAGCGCGAGTGTGCCCCGTGGTGGTCAGAAGTGTCAAAAGAGATTGGCAATGACGCCGCTCGTCGTGCTCATGACTCCATAAAGAACTGGCTTGATTCCAGAAGCGGGAAGCGCAAGGGTAGAAGAGTGGGCTTTCCTCGGTTCCACAAGCGCGGATACCACGAATCATGCACATTCTCGACCGGGGTGCTTCGTGTCAATTCTGATCGCCACTCGGTGACATTGCCCCGGATAGGGACCATAAAGACTTACGAAAATACGCGCGGATTGCAACGTAAAATTGCCAAAGGTACGGCGAGAATCATCCGGGCAACAATCTCTCGCGGGTTCAATTATTGGCACGTCTCCTTCACCGTTTATGAACGGAAACGCATTCCCGAAACCCATCGAAATCCGGGCTCAGTAGTCGGTGTTGACATGGGGGTGGGAGATCATGTCATTGTTGCGGCGAATCCTCACGGCGATGAAGTCATGCGTAGGGGACTGCCGCCATCGGTCACAAAGAATGAAGCGCGAGTGCGGTACCTTCAGCGTAAAATGTCGCGTAAGCGTGGCCCGGATAAGAGGACGAAAACCACGCCTTCGAATCGGTGGGTCCGCGCAAACAATCAGGTTCGCAAGTATCACAATACGATGGCGAACGTGCGTCGCGATTTTACGGCGAAAGCTGCTCATGACTTGGCGAAGAATTATGAGACCGTCGTCATTGAGGACTTGAACGTCCGATCTATGATGGCTCGTGGCGGCGCATACAAGCGTGATCTGAATCGTGCAATAGCGCAGGCATCGTTTGCTGATCTTCGACGGAGAATCACCTACAAAACTCAGTGGAATGGTGGTGTTATCGTTGTCGCTGATAGGTGGTTTCCATCATCGAAAACGTGTTCGAGATGTGGAGAAGTGAAATCCAAGCTCTCCTTGTCCGAGCGTAAATACATATGCCATCGTTGTGGTGTTGTCGTGGACAGGGACCTCAATGCTGCAACGAATCTGGCGAAATTGGCTGCGCCGAAATTCGATGTCAGCAACATTGACAGAACCGGGAGTTCGCCGGGGATGGGACGTGGAGGCGCGGGGAAGACCAGCTCACTTTCGGGTGGGTTGGCACTGGCCGGTGAAGCGTCAATGGCTCGAAAGGGCCTGAGCGGCCGCAAGGCCGGTGCGAGATAATCTGACTACTCAAATTGGCTCTCGTGCGACGCAGAAAGGTTTCGATTGGAATCTTGGACACAAGTAAACAGCCGTGACTAAGCTGAAAAACTGTCAGCAGCCTTTATTGCTAAATCTCGTAGCGATTTCGCGCTCTTTCGTGTGATGTTAGCTCGCTATCACTTTCTTGTGATATTAGAGAGCATATAGAAAAGCAAAGTACCTTAAATGAGAGGTGTTGAATATGTGTCGTCGCGGAGGTCCACGGTGTACCCGACATGTCCTTGAGCGCTTGAAGAACAAGAAGGAGAAGTACAACGAAGTTCTTCAGCAGTACAAGGATGGAGAAGTGGGCAAGGATAAGCTCGATTCGGCAAAAAGGGCTTTTAATGCTGCGCGCGAATCTTATAGGTCCACTACTGGATACGAAAAGGAAATGATGCGCGTTGCTCAGCATTATAAGGAAAAAGGGAACGAAAAGAGGTATCGTCAGGCAGAAGAAGAAGCTAATGTTGCTAAAAAGCGTCGTTTCGCCCTGCGAAAGGCTGCTCAGGGCGATTGGGTAGAAATTGACAATCCTATTACGGGACAAAAAACTAAAATTACCCGTTTTTCTTGCGAACATGCGGCCAATGCTCGAACTGCGTATTACGGCGGGTCTGAGTCTGCTGTAGCGAGTTCCACCAACAATCTCGCCAATCCTTCGAATATGCGTCTTGTCAAGATGAGTCGCGATGAGATTTTGAAGGAAGCTCGTCAAAACCAAGAAGACCTTGCCAATTTGTCCGAACAGTACCGTGTTCTTAAAGAACGTAAAAAGGCGGGGAAGAATGTTGACAAGGAAATTAGCGAAAACCGTTCAAAAACCCGTAAGGCTCGATACGATCTCGACCAATGTCTAGCACATACTCAAGGTTACGATGCTATTGTTGATGGTAAATTTGACGACAGAGATGTGAGTGACATTTCTGAGGCGGCGGTTTTCGATACGAAGAATTCCAAAGGTAAAATGGGCCAAGGGGTAATTATCCCGAGAAAACATGTTTCTGATTCTCATGGGTACCTTCCTCAGAGGTTTAAAAAGGGCGAAATTGTACCCAACAGTGTTCACCAAACTCAATTTACCACACATTACAATGGAGAAATTGTTGATGCCACGGTGAAAACAGAGATTGTCAAGATGGGGAAGAAATACTATGGGGTAACTCGCATGACGGGCAAGGGCGCGATGTTCTCCTCCAACAATGCCACCGAGGGATACGAAGTAGGAGAATTAGCCAGTAAGCAGCTTACTTCCAAAGGAACTTTCGAGAAAACCATATATTCCTTTGAGAGTACTTCACGTAGGGAAGCTAAACACTTGCTGAAAGAAGAGAACAAGAAACTCTCGATTGACTTGTCCAAGAAGAATGATATAATCACTTCTGAGGATGCCGCAAACTCTTGTGTAGGGCTTGCTCTGAAGACCTTTGGCAAGTATCGACACAGCCGGTTCCGTAACGGAAGGATTGCCAACCCGACCGTCAGGACCAAGCAGAACAGCGACATTGACGACACCTACAAGAAAGGTAATTGATTATGGCTGTTGCAACTTTCCCTATTCATGTCGATCTGTGCCGAAAGTACGGAGTGTGGGTCAATGAAACCCGAGAACAAGCCATTGAAGAACTTGAGGATTTCAAGAAAGACCTTAAGGAACTTGACGAAGAAATTAGTATAGGTTTTGAATCTGACATTGTAGCCAACAACGCCATGGTGATTGTTGATCTTCCACATGCAACCGTCGATCAACTCAAGGCCATGGAGCCGGGGCGTCTTTGCTTCGATGTATGTTGTGCTTTTCCTGAGTGGGATGACGAATACTGGTGTGATTTCATTTTCCCTACGGATTGGCTCGATGAAGTTGGGTATTATGACGGTATCGATGAGGACCCCGAGGCTCAAGGTCCTAAAACCGCACCCGATTGGACCAAGGATGCGGAGAGCGTTGTTATCTGGAATCCCAATCCGGACGATTTGAGTCCAAGTCCGTATGACCTCCTTGATGAAGACGAGTTTGAAACCGTCGACTGAACACCACTTTCATTGAATCCGCTCCCGTTGACATTGTGCTATACTGGGAGCGGATTTTTCTTAGGGGTATTGTGCGTTTTTTTGCTGACGTAAGAAATGACACATGGCTATTGACGCTATGGTGTTTCACGTTTGTGGTTTCAGTGGGGGCGACGTTGGTGTCGAACCCGTCTCAGTGGTGGAAGGTGGCACTCGCCGTCTTCATCGTGGGGCTGATGACGGTTCTTTTTGTCCACGCCAGATTTGTCTTCAAGGCATTTTTCTCATGCTTTGTCATTCTGGTTTTTTCCGCGCTGTGTTATCGTGCTGCATCCTTTGATCCTCATGTGGCGTTGTTGTGGTCAGCATCCATTGTGTGTGTGTTCTTGGCGTGTGTGACGATCAGTTTTGTTGCGCCCCGGTATCGCAGCAGGTGGACTCACGCGACATGTGCTGGTGTGAGTCATGGTGTGTTGACTTCGCTTTTGTCAATGGCCAAGATTCCTGCGTGGGCTTGCATCGTGTGTTCTGCCGTGGTGTGTGTGACGGTGTTTGTCTTTGTACACTTTGCGGTTGTTCGTGAGTTGGTGACGAGGCGTCCGGCGGTGGGCAATTCTGACGAGTTCTCCGATGAGGTGGTCTCTGAGGCTTTGAATAGAGGTTGGGGGGCTTGGAGGCGTCGGAAGAATGTCTTGGTGTGGAATGATCATGCGTGTTATCTTGTCACGTCGATTTTTCTGGATGAGAAGCCCGGAGCTGACCGTAAGGGACGGTTCACATATGCCAGTTCGAGGATTGACAAGTGGCTGTTCGCGGTGTGTATGTCCATGGCGGCAACGGTGCCCACAACGCCGGTTTTTCTGGATGTCTTGAAAACTGACCGGATGAGGACGTTTACTGTCTCCGTTCCTGATTCTCCGCATGGGTTTCCTGCTGTGATGATTCCTTTGGATGACTGGGACGATGTATTCTCTCGGATGGACAAGGTGAAGGCTCCTGAACTTTCTCGGGATCAGGTCGATTTTTTGGATTCTCATTTGCCGGAATCTGTCTGATGCGATAGGATGGTGCGGACCGGCGAGACAGAGGGGCAGATAGTGGAACTTTATGAAGTCGTTCAGCGCAGACTTGTTGGCTCGCTGTTTGCCGTGCCCGATGCATTGTCGCAGGTTCTTGAGGCAATTCGTATCGATGACGTGGAGGAACCTCAGCTCAATCTGGTTTTCGATGCTATGGCACTGTTGGCCCGTGAGGATGTTCCGGTTTCCGTCATTGCGGTGGCTGAGAAATTGGATGAGCAGGGGATGCTGGAGAAGTCGGGGGGCATTGGTTCGCTGTTTGCCCTGTCCTCCGATGGCAAAAAATATGCATGTGAGGCCACTCCCGCTGTATATGCCCGGATCGTCAAGGAGCTTTCTGCCAAGACGAAGATCACGGTGAGTCTGGATGAGGCCAAGTCGCAGTTCAAGCCTGATTCCGGGGTGAAGGCGTCGGATGCTGTGTCAACGTTGCAGTCGGCGTTGAATGAGCGACTGTTGTCCTTGTCGGATTCGTCCACTGTTTCTCGTTTTCCGCAGGTGTTTGATGGGTATCCGGATATATTGCGTGACCGTAGGGATAGTTCGAATGAGGACATGGTGGGTATCCCGTCGTTGCTTCCCACATTGGACAGTATCACTCATGGGTGGCAACCGGGTCAGATGATCACTATTGGGGCGCGCACGGGTATTGGTAAATCGGTTTTTGCGGTGAATTGTGCGGTGGCTGCTGCTCAGGCCAATGCGACGGTGATGCTTTTTTCCTTGGAGATGTCGCAGGATCAGATCACAGACCGTATTGTGTCTTCAACGACCGGGATTCCTTTGTCGACGTTGAAGACTGGCGAGTTGAGTGCTGAGCAGATGGACATGTTGGACAATGACGAGATAGCAAAGATGCGGATCATTGTTGACACCGAGCCGAAATTGACGGTGGACATGATTCGTGCAAGGGCGTTGAAGCAGGCTCAGTCTCCGCAGGGTCTCGATTTTGTTGTCGTGGATTATTTGCAGCTCATCACGCCGGTGGGGAGGTTTTCAAGTAGGCAGGAGGCGGTTGCCGACATTTCACGTAATATGAAGCTTTTGGCGAAACAGTTGGAGGTTCCCGTCATGGTGTTGGTGCAGCTCAATCGCAATGCTGGCAAGGATGAGGAGAATCCCTTGCCGGAGTTGGAGCACATTCGGGAGTCTGGTGCGATTGGGCAGGATTCCGACGTGGTGCTGTTGCTTCATCGTGACAAACAGCTTGATTCCGTTGTTCCTCACACGCTGGTCATTGTGGCGAAGAACCGGGACGGGGAGGCGTCGAGGATTATTCGGTGCCATTCTGATTTGGAGTGTTCGGTGTTTCATGAGGTGCGCAAGGTGGCCGATGTCGAGGATGATTGGAGCGAACTGGAATGAACCCGATAAGGTTAAAATCTAATCCGTTGTTCTATGATGATGACACGTTGTTTGATGAGGTATCGTTGAGTGAAAAACAACGGGTGGACAGTTTCATGGCTCGCTGGTTCGAGTACATGAAGCCTGCTGATCACTATCTTCGCTATTTTGCCACTCATGATTACGAGAAGACGTTCAGCAAGGCTCGTGATTTGTTCTTGACGTATGTGGTGCGTGGGTCGTGGTCTGAGCAGCGGTTCATCATGAGTGTGGATTATGTGTTCGTCAATCGGTGGGAATTGTCTCATGCGTCGATGGCCAAGGCGGAGAAGATGTGGGGAAGATTGCCGTTGCAGAGAAGGAGTCGTCGCCGTGGGGTTTGAGGATGTCGTGGATTCGGAGGGTTTTGTCTTTGCTCACCACAACGACAGGGACATGGATTCCTTCGAGCGGTTTCGTCGTCGTGCGCAGGATCGTTATGTTCGCAATCAGCAGAATAGGCGAGTTCGGGAGATCGACAACAATGTGAAGCTGTGGGACCGTACAATTAAGCGAAAAGTGTGCACCGTGGATGTGGACAGGCTGGGATCGTTCTTCGTGGTCAATGATGAGGACAGGGCCTACTGTATCGTGCGTGAGTTCATTGCTCGTGGCTGGGTGTGTCCGTCCGAGGTGAAGATCATGTCGCAGGAGGCTTTGTTGTCGCTGTTGTCGTTGGGTTTTGCCGCTGCCGAGGAGTTCAAGGACATCTTCTCCCATCGTATCTTCCTCATCGACCAGATCACCGAGCGCACATACAGCGACCGAGAAGTGATGGTGTGGAATCGTCTTGTGGACCGCACTCGTTTCGGCGATCAGCATGTTGTCTTTTCCGGCGAGTGTTCCTTGGAGAATTTTTCGGACAGGTTGATGAATCCTTGTCGACATGTGACCGAATGTTCCTCAAATGTGACGAAACCTGACGACATTTCCGAAAAGTTGGGACTGTTTTCGTAATCTTTGCCAATTTTCCACAACTGACGAAACCTTGCCGAACATGTGGAAAACTTGACGAAACTGTGGTAAACTCTTGAGCAAGCTTGTTGAAACTTATGTAAGGTTGGCACATGTACGAAAAGTTTCCCCATGGTCACTTCTGGGGTTCATTGGCTTGCGCGGCGGTGTGTCTGTGCGTCATTCCCGTGGTGGTTGTGGCGATGGTGCTTCAACTGGCTCGCATTCCCGTCGCCGTGTGGAGGTCGATGCCAGATGAGCTTCCAGACGTGAGTATTGCCGGTCACAACTATCTTTACGACAAGAATGGTGCTGTGTTTGCCGAGGTGTGGGAGCAAGACCGTGTCGAGTTGCAAAAAGTGGATCAGATCAACACATTCGCACGACAGGGGCTTGTTGACACGGAGGACAAGCGTTTCTACGACCACAACGGATTTGACTTTCGTGGCACCGCTCGTTCTGCTCTGTCAGGTCACGGCGGCGGATCGGGACTCACACAACAGTTGGTCAAAAACCTTCAATTCTACGACCTCTCCACCAACAAGAACCGAGAGGCCACCGCACACACCTACGCTCGAAAGGCTCGCGAACTCAAATTGGCCATGAACTACGAGCGCCATCACACCAAGGATGAGATTCTTCTGACCTACTTCAACACGGTCGCATTCGGTTCCCCCAACATCTATGGCATTGAAACGGCGGCACAATATTTCTTCAATCGTCATGCCCGCAACCTCACCTTGGCCCAGTCGGCAGCACTTGTAGGGACCGTCCAGAATCCGGTGATGTTCGATGTCCATGGCGACAAGTGGAAAGACCGTCAAAAAGTCGTTCTGGATCGCATGGTTTCCGAGGGTCATGTAAGCAGACAACAGGCAGACAAGGCGTACCGGGAGAAACTGACATTCGGCCACAAGCGAACCAGCGGAGGCAACTGCTACACATCAGCATACCCCGAATACTGCAACTATGTCATTAACTCCATCAAGTCCAATCCACGTTACGGTAAGACACGTGCAGACAGGGAGCGACTACTGGCACGGGGGGATTTGCGCATTCACACATTTCTCGATCCACGCGCCATGTCCGTTGCCAATGACACCCTGAAAAACGGCTACGGGACACACAATCGCATCATCGCCCCCACTGCCGTCGTCCAACCCGGAACTGGAGGTGTACTGGCCATGGCACACAACCGCAACTGGGGCACTGGAAGCGGAAAAACAACCGTACCCACTCCACTCATTCCTGCCGGTGAGGGATCGGTCTACAAAGTCTTCACCCTCGCAGCCGCCATGGCACAAGGGCACCTCAACGAATCCGATCTCGCCTTCTCCTCCGAATGCCCGCTGTATCCCGGTCCCAACTACGATGCACCTCCGGGAGGATTCAGAAACTCCGTGTCGTGTGGGATGCAGGGTGGATACATGAACTACAAGAAAGCCACCGCATATTCCTCGAACACATGGTACGTCACCTTGGAGCGTCGAATCGGTGTCAATGCAGTCAAGAAATTCTCCTCATCGGTCAATCTCGCCGCTCCAGACACCGTAGGCAAACGATCACTGTCATACACTCTGGGCGTCGTTGGAAACAGCCCCGTCAATGTCGCCGCCGCTCTGTCCACATTCTCCAACAAGGGTGTCTTCTGTCCGGCCACTCCAGTTGAGAAAGTGTCCTACGGCGATGGCACCTCACCCACTCCACCCGACGGTTACAACCCTGACCATGATGGATGTCGAGCTGTAATGTCGCCCCATGATGCCGGTGTCGTCCTCAAGGCCATGCGAGCCAACGTGTCCGGTGAGATTCCACGCGCGTTCGGCCTCAAAGCTCGCATCCCCGGCCACGACACGGTAGGGAAGTCGGGAACCAATCAGGGGACCAATACGACATGGGCTCAACTGTCCTCTGGGTACACAGTGTTCACCAACGTTTACGACATGGATACACCAACTCGCGGAATCGATGATGTGTACTACAACGGTTGGGATCATCCGTGGTACAAGAACACCGCACTGGAAGCCGGAAGCACCATCATGAAGAAGTTGTTGTCCAATTCTCCGAACGTGTCAATGGACTACAACAATCCGCAGGAAACATTTGTCAAACACACACCCAACGAAGACGGTTTCATTCTGGTGCCATCTGTGATAGGGTTGACGCCAGAACGCGGAGTGGAAATTTTGTCGGGAATGGGGATCAACGTCAAGGTGTCGAAGAAAACCGTTCCCACGCCACATGGACACAGATCCGGTGCTGTTGCCGCTCAATCGGTACAACCCGGAGAACGTCTATCGCGCGGAAGTGAAAAAACCATTGTTCTCTATCGAGGAGGAAAGTAAAAAATGTCACAAAGCGATGTTCAGGAACTACTGTCAGGCTTCTTCAGCTACCGCGACAATTTGACGAAGAAGCGTGATCAGTTGTCCAAGGAAATTCAAGAACACGCTGAAAGCATCAAAGCCATTGATGCCGCTCTCAAAGGGAAAGACAATCCCACCAAGCCCGTCGAGAAGAAGGCAACAGTAAACAAAGAGGAGCCTAAGAAGCAGGAAAAGAAACCCGCTGAAAAGGAATCCGACGACACCTACGATGACGACCTGCCATTCTGAAAGGACACGCCGTGAAATTCACCATTAATGTCAAGTCATTTGCCGAAGCTCTGTCGTGGGTGAACAAAACCCTTGATTCTCGCCGCCACGACAACAACAATCGTCAGCAGTACATGGCGCTCAGCCTCAACGACAACAAACCATATCTGTTCTTCGTCGGTCCAACATCATACATGCGTGCCGAGTTCGATGTTGAGGGCGAGATTGACGGCAATGGAGTGTTCGTTCTTGATGAGCAGTACCTCTCTCATCTCGGTCCGGTCCTCTCCAAGGTCAAGGGGACGGCTGTGGTACGCGGAAATTCTTCCTCCATGAGCATCGACACCGGCTCTGGACGTTACACTATTCCACTGCTTGAACTCGATCCCCCTAGTGAACCCGAGATTGTGACACTGGGTGAGGTTCCGGATCGCGAGTTCTTCACCTCCATGAAGAATCTGTCCAAGCTGTGCGACCGATCCAGTACGGGAACCGTGTTCGAGTGTGTCGATGTGACCCTGAATGATGACACTGCCCTGTTGATGGGCACTGACCGTTTCGCCCTGTCGGAAATTGGTGTGGATTTTGATCAGCAATCAGACGTTCTCAATGGTGAAACCCTCTTGATCCCCTTCTCTCGCGCTTCCATGGTGAGTGCTTCACGTGGCTTGGATTCGTCGGTGGATTTGGTTTATGAGCCTACGACGAAGAAATTTGGATACCGTTTTGATGACGGACGTGTTGCCTTGTTCTCGCTTATCAATGCAGAACCTATTAGTTACGGCGCTGTGAAGAACAAGCGGGACACCATGACCAATTCTCTTGTTGTGGAGACTGCGGCTTTCAAGGATGCGCTGTCTACGGTGTCCAGCTTGACATGGGATGACAAGTACATTTTCCTTGACATTACTGAAGATGGCCTTGAAGTACGTGATGAGTCAGGGGCGAATCGCAAGTCCGTGGTGATTGAGCCAGAAAATGTGACCGAGTTTTCTGCCAAGTTCTCCAAGGTTATTATTGACGAAGCGTTCTACCCTGTCACAACAGCCTTTGTCTGTCTTCAATGGTCTGAGTCCAACACCTTTGTTTTCACTCCTGTCACTGAAGATCGTGAACCTATGGATAACGCCTTCGTTTTGTTCATGGGAGCCAAATGAGCCATATCGCGGCCGCCCTGATTCTTGCTGGTCTGTGGTGTTATTCTCGTTTCAGGCCACCTCGCAATTGGAGTGTGGACAACCTCGACTGGTGGGACGGTATTGCTGCGGTAGTGGCCCTGCTGTGTTCCTTGTTGGTGTCCGGGGGTGTGGTGAGTGTTGCGGTGCTGGTCTACGTCTACATTACTAGTTGCGTTACGGACATTGGGGTGTACAGATACGACAGATGGGTGCTGCGGATAGCCATTCTTGCATGTGTTTGCGCCAACGTTTCTCTCGTTCCGGGCGAGTACATGTGGTTGTGGATAGCAATGATGGCCGTGTGCGGAATATTCGTCGGGATGCCCAAAGTCATGGGGAGTAGTGACGCGCGTACTCTCATGTTGTGTGTTGCTGCCGGTGTTCCGCTTTATGGACCCGAGATGTTTGTTTATGGTTTGGCGGCGTCGTGCTGGTTGGCGTGTACATGGATGGCGATAAAGGCTGTGAGGGGGCGCCATTTTTCTTGGCACGACCGTATCCCCATGATTCCCTTTCTTGTCCTTCCGCACATATCGCTGGCTTTGTATTATTGTATATAATGTTTGCAAAGTTTGAGAAAGATTGTTACAATGTTGATGAATGGAGGTGAGGATCATTTCGTTTACATGGCGCACTATTCATGTTGAGTTTCCTGAGACACTTGTTCCGCTGTACGACAAAATGTCTGAGGTTTTCAACACCATTTTGTCCGACCCTTCTTTGCGCGCGGGTGTGGTGAGTGTCGATCCCACTCTTCGTCGCGATAATTATCGTAATGAGATGCGCCGTGTTATTGGTGATGAGGTACGCGACTTGCTGGGTCCTGATTTCCCTAACAAGGCATGGCACAGCAGAATAATTTTTGAGCAGTTACGTCGCATGGTCGTTTCCTTACGCGAGCAACAAATTATCTTCGATACTCTCAACGGTAGTCAGGCCGATTCGCTTTTCTGGTCACGGATTCATGAGCGGGGCGTGTATCCAACGATGGGGACGGTATCGAATGTGCAGCGGTCCTCATGTCGCCCCGCCTTGCCGTGTCATGCTGTTTTCGTTCTTGATTATTCCGCATCCAATACGCAAATGTTCACACAGCATGGGCACACATTCAGGGCCAAGACTATTGACAACGAGTGGGCCGAATTCTCTGCGATCCTACCTCTGTCGATTTGTGATGGTGCGACGGGGAGAGTGGCTAAACCTCGATTCTACAAGGGCAAGGATGGTAGGTATCTGGGGGACCTTCCGTATGAGGTGGAGGTTCAGCCCATTGAGGGTACTGGCAGTGTCGTGGGTGTCGATCTAGGGAAGGTGAAGCCATTTTCCGCCACCGTTCTCCACTCCGACGGAACAACCACCCCTGAATATATTGCATCGCGGCGAATTGAGCGTATTGGTCAAGTCGTGGACAATTTGTACCGCGAGAAGAAAGCTATCTATGCCAAATGTAATCGCTGCACACCATACACACAGGTCGAGTCGGTCACCAAGGATGCACACCGCCGAAAGACCATGGAACATTTGTCGGAAAAGATTACACGACTCAAAATGGAACGTGCCCGACTCATTGCCAAGAGCATTGTCCATATCGCTCTCACTCATCAATGCTCAGAAATCCATGTAGAGAACTTGTCGTGGCTGGGGAACAAGGGCGGTCACTGGGAGCATTCTCTTATTCAGCAGTGTATCGCTCAGACAGCCGAATTGCGCGGGATTACGGTTGTCAAGGTCAATCCAGCTCACACCAGCAGAAAACACCCGATCACCGACGAGATGGGGACGTGGTGTGGTCGCGATGTTGTCTTCGATGGTGAGCGTCTGGACCGCGACCACATGGCGAGCATCAACATTGCTAAGCGGGGGAAGAAGGCACGCAGGGTCACCCATGTGTGCAAGCGGTCCCCTGTTCGCACCAAACCACCGTCGCGCAAGGAATTGAAGCGACGGATGAGAAAACTTCTGCAAGCACGAGACGATCAAGTCGTGTCGCTCTCGCCAATGGTACCGGGGGCTGTTTATGCGCCTCACGAACGTTGGTCCGCTGTTTCAGTGGATGCAAGCACTATGAATATGAAACATTCTGTTGTTTTCGATCAGCAATGTATAGTATAACGACGAGTATTTGGACACCACTGACCTATTTATTCCGATATTTCAATTATAAAGATAAACTATGTTTGACCCTCCCCTGTTAGAAAGGTTGAGTTATGAGCGAGTTTGCCTTGGACAATGAGGGTTCCGGTTTCGCTGTTGACGACGATGAAGACTTTGACGCCATGTTCAGTGCATCGGTCTCTGCTGCCGAGGACACGGGGGAGGATGTGTCGTCTTTCTTGAGTCCGACGGAAAAGAAATCTGCGCCCAGCAAAAAGCCCGAGAAGGAAGAGGTTCACGAAGAGAAAAGTGAACCTGCGCCCCAGCCACCTACGCCGGTCGTTGAGGAACCTAAAAAGAAAACAAACGATTGGACTTCGAGGAAAATTCACATTCCGTCTCTTGAGGATCAAATTACACAGGTACGGACGATTCTCAATGTGTATCAGGCGTATAACCAGTTGAGTCCGCAGGAAAAGTCGGTTGTGGCTCAGCTTGTGTCCCACGATGATTTGTCTGATGAGTACACTTTCGTCGTGGGGGTTCTCAATGCTGATCCGATGTTGGCGCGTACCGTGATGACGTTCCTACAGGCCAAGGAAATGGAGCCGGTGGACAGGGCGTTTTTTGTCATTGATTTGGAATCTGAATTGTTGTCGCGTATGGGTAAATTGGTGGAGGTTTTTCTCAATGATTCCGAAAATTTGCCGAATATGAGCAACAGAACTCAGTATGTACATTTCTTGGTTAACGTTATTGATCGGCTGGACCCTAAGACGATTTCGTATGTGCGTGCTGCGGGGTCGGTGTTGAAGGCGGCTGAATTGTGATAGACTTGTGGGGCGACGAGACGGAGATTGCCACTGAATCGGAAACTGTGAATGTTGATGACGTTTTTGATGTGAAGTTGTGGATTTCCAATGGTTCCCTGATGTGCAAGTCTCGCGATTTGTTGCCGGATGTGGACAGAGACGCTATTGGAGTCACTCATTTCCTTCACGACGACGTGTATGTGTACCAGTGCGATCTGAGACCTATCAACGCCTATGTGGTTCGACATGCCGTTCGTAGGTTTCATGTTGATGTTGATCCCGAGACCTTGAGGGTGTTGAAGGATCTTTCCGGTAGGGTTCCTGATGCGTGTGCATCTCTCACGTCGCAGGGGATTGAATTGACGCTTCCTGCCGTGGAGCCGTATCAAGACATTGCGCGGACTCTTGATGCGCGTAGGACGAAGAAGGGGACTTATATGGTGCCCCGAAAGAAAGCTCTCAATGTTGTCGATTTGTTGAGTCACACGGGGCCATATCCTTATGTTCGTGTGTCTCGTTCGATCTCCAAAATTGCCACCAAGCCGATTCCGGGGTTCAATGGAACGCTGGAGAGTTTGAAAGCCATTTCAGTGGACGAACTCGATTGTGTCAAGGCTTCCCGATTCCAAAGTTTTGGTTTGAGGAATCTTTATGATCTTGTGACGTTCTTTCCTTATCGTTACGTGGACAAGTCGAATCCGCAGCCACTCAGTTCGTACACTGTTGGCGAAGTCATGACAGCCATTGGAACGGTGAAGTCTTCGTCTTTCCTGCCTCGCAACATGGGGGTGCGTTTTGTCATTGATACGAAGTTTGGTGACAGCGTACCCGTGGTGTTTTGGCGACAGAATTGGTTGCGCAACAAGTTCCCTCGCGGGTCTCGGGTGGCAGTCAATGGCAAGTTGAGTTTCTACAAGGGGCAGGTCAGTGTCAACGGGAGGTCGATTGAGTCGGTTGCCGAGACGTTGAATGTTCCCGTGGTGCCCATCTATTCCCAATCAGCGACGAAGAATGTCACATCGAAGGATATTTTGGCGGCCGAGCGGGAGTTGTTCTCTCGTTTGGGGACCATTGAACCTCCCAAGTATTTCCGTGGTGCGTTTTCCTATGATGAGGCGTTGAAGCAGATCCATGTTCCAGATTCCATGGAGGCATTGGATTCCGCTCGAAGGATGTTGGCTGAACATGAATTGATTTATTCTCAGCTGCTCATGTCCAAGAAGCGTGCTGGAGTGTCGATGCGTTCGTCTGATACGCATCTGGCCAAGAGGGGATTGGATGGGTTGCCGTTCAGGTTGACTCGTGCTCAGGCCAAGGCAGTCAAGGCGTTGTTCGAGTCCTTGGCCAAACCGGATGCCACAACGACACTGCTCAATGCCGATGTGGGTGCGGGCAAGACCGTTGTGATGCAGCTTGCGTGTTTGCGTGCGGTGGAGGCTGGGTATCGGGCTGTGTGCATGGCTCCGACCGAGGTTTTGGCTCGTCAGTTGTTCACGTCCACGAAGAATATGGCGGAACCGTTGGGTGTGTCTGTGGGGTGGAACACGGATCAGTGCGACATCACGGTGGGGACTACTGCCGTTCTCAATCTAGATCAGTCGCGTGTGGGTGTGGTGGTCATCGATGAGCAGCAGAAGTTTGGTACTGCTCAACGTGATGCCTTGAGTGGATGTGCGGATGTCATCATGGCCAGCGCGACTCCTATTCCCCGGTCGATGGCTCAGGCGATGTACGGTAACATTGACATAGTGACGCTTGATGAGCTTCCTCCGGGGCGTCGTACAGTCGATACCGTTTGGGTGCGCGAGAATCCCAATGATTTTCTCAGCGTGATGTTCTCCGATGTGTTGACCGATATCGAGAATGAGGCTAAGACGGGTCACCAAACCTTCGTGGTCACTCCGTTGGTCGAGGATTCGGTGAAGGTGGATGCGGCGTCGGTGAAGGGGACATTGGATCAGATGCGCACGTTGCTTCCGAGTCTCACGGTGGAGGGCGTACACGGGAAGATGAAGAAGGCGGATCAGGTGAAGACGCTGGACGCTTTCAAGGCTGGCGACATTGACGTGCTGGTGTCGTCAACGGTGGTGGAGGTTGGTGTGGACGTTCCCGGCGCTACACGTGTGGTGGTGTTGTCCGCTGATCGTCTGGGTGCGTCGTCTCTCCATCAGATCAGGGGTCGTGTGGGGCGTAATTCTCTCCCCTCCCGGTGTTACATGGTTTCTGATTCGCAAGACGAGAATGCACGGGCCAGATTGCAGTCTCTTGTTGATCACTCCAGTGGGTTTGATGTGGCCAGAGCGGATTTGGAGTTGCGAGGTAGTGGCCATGTGTTCGGGATGGCTCAGCACGGTCGGTCCGATTTCATGTTTGCCACGTTGGATTCCGATATTAGCCGTGCTCATGTTCTGGCTCAGCGTATTGTGGATTCTGAGTATCGAGATGAGGCCATACACGATGCACAACGGTATTTCGGGGGAGATTCATGAATGTTTTCAGCCAGATCGAGGAAAAGTTTCGCAAGAATGGTAAAAAGTTCTTCGTCAACCATGGATGTGTGCTGGCCGGATGCGTGCTGGTGAACATTGTGGTGGACATGTTGGTCCCGATGTATGGGTGGTGGATGCTCATTCGCAGTGTTCTTGTCATTCCGACGTTCTGGGAGTTCTTCAATGTGGAGTACGGGTGTGCCTTGATGCTGCATGACAGGAAGGTGCGGGAGAATCCAGAGTGGGTGTCGTACAGGCTGCGTTCGTCGTTGTCCGATCGGCGCAAGATGGGGATCATTGCCTTCGCGTTCATTGTGGTTGCCGTGTTCGCGTCTCACAAGGGTTTTCTCTACACGACGGTTTCTGGATTGTGGCTGTCTGGGTTGTGTGCTATCATTGCCTATGTCCGGCCCACTGAGGTTGAGAGGGCACGTGAGGAGGCAGGTGTTCCCGATGTCAAGAAGCGAAACTGATCCAACCAATCCCGAGTACTACCAGAGCGACAATGGGGACCAGCTCATTGATGTGGTGAGGCGTCTTCCGTTTTCGTTGGGCAATGCGTTGAAGTATGTCTATCGCCGCAACAACAAGGACAACGCCGAGCTGGATGTGAGAAAGGCGCTGTGGTATGTCAACGATTTCCACGATCATCCTGTTGCCGTGAACCTCTCTCGCGCTGACGTGGAATTCGTGAGGCAGAAAAACTTTGACGATCCCCAAACCCATGAAGTTTTTCGAAATATTGTTGAATTTTACGACAGTTGGGTAATTTTCCACAATTGTGACAAATTTGACGAAGCTTTTGCGCAACTTTCCCAATCCATTCGAAATTTGAGATAATGCGAAACTCAAAATATGGTATCATCGCCGGGTTTCTTGCTATTCTTGCGGGGTTTCTCTTGGTGCTGGAATTGATGGTGTTGCGCATGGGTTCGGTCTATGTGGTGTCCGGTGATTCCATGCTGCCCACCTTTCACAACGGCTCCATCATCGTTGTGAGGAAGGCGAAAACAATGAGACCCGGCCAGATTGTCGTCTTTTCCCAGAACGGTCACAATGTCGTCAAGAGAATAGCCGGGGTCAAAGGGGAAACCATGATCTTCGACGGCCATGTCATTCGCATCTCAGGCCGTACATATCCAGTACCCTACGCATGTCACCCCAAGAACAGTACCGTGAAATTGTCGGGTTTCGTGGCTTTCGGAGACAATGCAGCCGTGTCCAATGATTCCCGCTACGCCTTCTGTCACGGTGAGAACTTCGAACACAACAACAACACGACCTTTGGAGATGTCTTGTGAAAATTGCGCTAGTTCCCCACATGTCTCAAGCTTCCACAACTTTGATCATTGACGACATTTCCGAACAGTGGGGGACGGGAGAATGGAGCCATGCCGAATCGCTGGAAGAATGTGGACAGACGCCTCTCTTCGGAAAAATTTCGTCATATGTCGTCACTGTGGAAAATAACGCAAATTTCGTCAAAAATGCTCAAAGGCTTTCACCGTCCGACATCGAGAGGCTGGGTTCTTGCGGTGTGGTGATTTTGTGTGAGAAACCGACGAAAGCCATGAAAGAATTGGTGAAGTCGTGGGGCGGTGTTGTTGCGGACCCACTCGATGCACATCACCTGCTCTCCCGAATCAACGTCACCCCGGCCGTACGTCAATTCCTCAGTGATTATGTGGGCGACGACGAAGACATGCTGGTTCCCGTCGTTCGCAGCCTGTCCACCATCGACAGCTCACTGCATCCGCGTATCACCATCGAAGACATGTGGATACGTTTTCCGGGGTCCAAGGGTTCGCTGCCGCCGTGGAATGTGAGCAATGACATCTTCTCCGGCAACGTTGACAGCGCCATTGACACCTTCCGCCGAGTGACCCGCAATGAGGCTCGTAACTGCTTCGCCGTCGCTCGTATCACCACCGACAAGATACGTCACATGTTCGAGATGCAATACCTGCACACCGATGAAGCCAAAAGGGACGTAACCGGATGCAGCAAGGGGGCACTGTGGCATCTCACCAAGGACGCCACTCATCTCGGTTATCGGTCAATTGTCACCATGCTCAAGGTCGTGGCAAACTGGGAAACCGGACTCAAAACAGTGATCGATCCCCTAGTCCTGTCCGAGCGAAAAATTGTTGAACTATGCGATCTTGCGAATCAATGATATGATAGTG
>ERZ782914.58-NODE-58-length-48103-cov-45.056444_pt1 | contig 48103 bp, 41 predicted proteins | sample MGYA00375948_ERZ782914 | MGnify/ENA primary metagenome ERZ782914 (study PRJEB29894, sample SAMN03576417) | human skin metagenome | biome: human skin; feature: left retroauricular crease; material: organic_material | host: Homo sapiens | place: Italy: Trento...
TGCGTGAGGCCCGCCCGGACCTCAAGATCGGTTTCTTCCTGCACATCCCCTTCCCGCCGATCGAGTTGTACCAGCACATCCCGTGGCGTGGTGAGCTCGTCGACGGCCTGCTGGGCTCCGACCTCATCGGTTTCCAGACGCCGGGGGCAGCCCACAACTTCGCCCGGTTGGCCCATCACCGCGACGGTGTCACTGGCCCCGACGATTCGGACGACATCTCCATGCCCGATGGTCGCGTCGTGAAGATCAAGGACTTCCCCATCTCCATCGACGCCCGAGGATTCCACGAGTTGGCGTCGTCTCCCCAGGCACACCAGGAGGCCGAGGAGATGCGCGCAGACCTGGGCAACCCGTCGACAATCATCTTCGGTGTGGATCGGCTGGACTACACCAAGGGTCTTCGGCAACGCATCCGGGCCATCGGCGAGCTCTTCGACGAGGGCAAACTCGACCAGGAAGACTGCGTCTTCCTGCAGCTGGCCACCCCGTCCCGGGAACGGGTCGAGGAGTACAAGATCCTGCGCGACGACATCGACCTGCTGGTGGGACGCATCAATTCGGCCTCCGACACCCTGGCTCGTCCCCGGATCGCCTACCGTCACACCTCGGTGCCGCGCAGCACCCTGGCGGCCATGTACCAGATCGCCGACATCATGATCGTCACCCCGTTGCGCGACGGCATGAACCTCGTCGCCAAGGAGTACCTGGCCTGCCGCGATGACGACAACTCGGCCCTCATCCTCTCCGAGTTCGCCGGAGCAGCTCTGGAGCTTGACGAGGCATACATGGTCAACCCGTATGACATCGACGGCATGAAGGCAACGATCATGAAGGCCATCAATGACTCCCCGCAGGCCCGCGCCCAGAAGATGCGTGCCATGCGAGAGCAGGTCTTCGCCCACACGATTGACGACTGGGCAGATTCCTTCCTCACCGAACTGGGTGAGTGATCGTCCTACCCGTCTGAGCACACACCCATGTGGGGACGCTGGCTCAGCCGTCCTCTGACAATCTCAATGATCTTCTGACATCTGAACACACCCTGTGGGGCCCGTCGTTGACGAGCCCCACAGATGCGTCATGACCTTCTGCACCACATCAGATGTCCGGCGCCAGCTCGGGAGTCATGACCTGGTTGGCCATGAATCGCACTGACGAGCTGCAGATGTGCATCACGGATTCCTCGGATCTGCCCGCAGTGGGAGCTTCGGAACGATGAGCGCCTCACTGGCCGCAGCATTGTCGAGGACCATGAGCATCAGTCCCAGCCCATTGCGTGGTGCAGCCTTGAACGCTGCCGGGACGAACGGCACTGTGAGCTCGGCGTCCTGCTGCCCTGCCCCGATGGTCAAGGTCTGCCCATCGGCGAAGACCTTGTGGTTCGGGTCATAGGTGGCCTTGAGGGTGCGGTCGTGGTGTTCGTCGTCGACACCGGAGGTGGTCTCCACCTGGTAGGTGAATCTGCCGTTGATCCCGACCGTGGAGGCATCGACCGGCAGTACGACAGTGCTGGAATCGGTGGGCGCAATGGCGAGGTGACCAGCCGGCGTGATCTCCTCGGTGGCGAGGTCGGCAATGAACACCTCGGCCACGCCGTTGGCGTACCCCTCGTTGACCAGTCCGGAATCCGTCGCGAAGACAGCCTTGTCCGGCTTGCCGTTGTTGTCGGTGTCGAGGATGACGGCGTACTCGTTCAACGCGGCATTGGAGTGGTTGGAGTAGGTGTTGATGGCGAATTGCAGCGTCGTGTCCGAACCATTCTGGACCGAGGCCACCCCGATGGCTCGTACGTCCCATCCGCGATCGGACGCAGTCTCCTTGTGGCCTCTCGCGTCCACAGTTCCCAGGGTGAATGTCTGGACCGTGGCTGGGACGGCTGGTGCCTGCTTGGTCAGTTTGATGGTGTTGCTGGCCTTGTTGAGTACGGGTCTGCCGACCATCGTGACACCTGCGTCGGCACGAGGCACGAGCAGGTACGGCACATGCGTTTTCTCACTGCCACTGGTGGCGGTGACGATTCCTTCGATCGCATGGAAGCTGAACTGATCGTCCTTGTCACTGGAGGTGCCGATCTTGTCGACGCTGGTGGACAGATACACCTGCGCGCTCTTGCTCGCACCAGGGCCGATGGTGAGGGTGGACGGGCTCACGGTGACCTCGGCCGCATCGGAGTTGGCTGAGGCCTGGGTGGTGAGCCGGTAGGTCCTGGTGGTCGTGGAGTGGTTGGTGAGCTTCACCGTGCGAGCGCTGGAGTACGCATCCTTGATCTCGACGAACCCATAACTCAACGAGGGGTCTGCGACCGAACCGAGTGTGGTGGTGGTCACGTCTCCATGAGCGGACGTGGTGGCCTTCACCAGGGCCACCGGGTCGACGAGTCCCGTTCCGGTGAGATGCGTGTCGGTGTCCTTGATGCCGTCATGGTCTGCAGTGGTGACGATGGCCTGGCCGATCTGCTGATGTGTCCAGTCCGGATGGGCCTGGATGCCCAGGGCCGCCACCCCGGCGACATGTGGAGTGGCCATCGACGTGCCCGACATGGTCGTGCCATCGCCACCCGAGCCCACTGCCACGGACGTGATGGACACGCCGGGAGCGCCCACCGATGGGTGCGCAGCGGATGTTCCCGTGACGGGGCCCGATGAGGTGAAGTCGGCCGGGTGACGGTACTCGGGATTCGCAGCGGAATTGTCCTGCAGGGTGATGGCGGCTCCGTCGGCTCCGTGCAGGACGTCGCCGTCGGATTTCGCACCGAGTGGTCCACGAATCCCCAGGAAGGGGATGGTGACCTCGTACTCCTCGCCGGTGTCCGGGTTCTCGGTGATCGGACCCTCGAAGGGCGGCAGGGTGTCATCGGTGTTGATCAGGGCTGCAGCGGCGGCACCAGCCTTCTGGGCATGGACGGCACGGGCCACTCGAGCACATCCGCCACGGGTGCTCACCGCGAGTTGGTTGGCCCCGGATGTGATGCCGTTGGATCGATAGGCCTGCTCGGAGCAGCCGAGCGACTCGTCCTCCTCGGTCACGGGATCGTCCTTGAGGATGACGACGTCGCAGGTGCTGGCGAGCTTGGCACCGTTGGCATTGATGGCCTGGATGCGGTGACCGTCAGCGGTGGTGAGGACCGCTCCGGGGAAGGTCTCGGCATGATCGACGGCCGCCACCGAGATGACGCCGTGACCGGTGGAGGGAGAACCGACCAGGTACGGATTGTGTCCTTCGTTGCCGGCAGCGACCACCATGATGACGCCGACGGCGACGGCATTGCGGGCCGCCACGGCATCTGGGCTGTCGACCGTGCCATAGGTACCTCCCAGGGAGAGGTTGGCGACGTCCATCTGGTTGGCGACCGCCCAGTCGATGGCCTCGGTCGTCACGTCGGTGGTACCTGCGCATCCGAAGACTCGCACCGCGTAGAGATCGGCATGTGGGGCAACACCGGGGCCAACCTTGAACTTCTTGTCTGCCGTGGTGCCGTCGTAGGGTCCGTGGTACGTGTCGCCACTGGTGGTGACGCCGAGGCCTGCGATGGTGCCTGCCACATGTGAACCATGCCCGGCAGCGGCGCAGTCCAATGGGTTGGGATCTGGATGAGGCTTACTCTTGGGATCAGATGCGTCGTACTTGTCACCAACGAGGTCGACGCCACCCTTGACCTTGGCGGCCTTGGTACCGAAGAGAGCAGGGTCGGCAATCCGGTCGGATTTCCTAGACGCTGCTGTGAATGCGTCGGGAGTGCCCGGACCACCGAAATCGGCATGGGTGTAGTCGATCCCGGTGTCCAGCACGGCAACCTTGACGTTCTTGCCAGTGTATCCGACGTCCTGCCACACCTTGTCAGCTCCCAGGAAGGGTACCGAGGTGTCATTCGTCGGTCGGACCTTGTAGCGAGGCGCGCCATGGATCGCGACAACCTCGGGGAGGGCTTCGATCTTCTTGAGCTCGCTACCGCGCACTCGTGCGTGCACCCCGTTGTAGGCAGATGCCATCTGACTGACGACGTGTCCGCCGGATGAATTGATCTGTGAGATCACGGACTTCTGGGATCCCTTGATCCTTTCTCTCAGTTGGCTGCGTTGTTTGGACGACATCTTGGTGCCTGATCTCGCCTCGACGACCGCCACTGGATCTTTCCTGAGTTCCACGATGACATTTGTCTCGGCCTCGGAATTCATGACGTGCGGTGTGAAGTCAGTACCGATGACGCCACCCTTCGAGGCGGGGCGTGGGGTGATGCGATCTGTCTGGGTGCTAGCGGCTGAAGCCATCTGAGGGGTGCCGAGGAGTAGAACTCCAACCAGCATCAGCGCGGTGAGCCGTTTCATGTGACTTCCTTCGATCCTTTGTCAACTGATTGTGTTGATCGAGGATCATATGGGCACAGGTGTGGATCACAGCGCTTTCTCGTCCTTTCCCATCACTTCTTGACCAAATCGTGATGATGAAACCCGAATCTGCTCAAACTCTGGATGACTTATTTCCTTGGGGAAGCTTTCATGAGACATTTGAGGATTGTGAGCGGGTGGAGTCATGGAGGCCATCTCGAGGCCTCGTCGTGGCTGGGCCAGCTGAGTTACCGGAAGGTGACCACCACTCCACCTAACTGACCAGTTGAGGAAACCTTGTCGTCATCCCCAGGTGGCACACTTGTCAATGTGACCGAAGAGTGCTGCATCGAGTTCACATCCAGCTCGCGACGTCACTGCCCGACCTACGTCAGTGACACCGCCGGTCGAGCACGCTCTCGGGTCAGCCGCTGGAGCGTCTTCAAACGCATCGACCTGGGATTCTCCATTGCCGCAACTGCGGCGGTGCTCTGGTTGACCTGGGTGGTTCTGCGATCGAGTTTCGACACCCATCCGGCACACATTGCGAATCTGTTGATTTTCTGGCTGGTTCTCACCTATCTCGCGCTGCCGCGGATCCACCAGGTACTCACCTCGTTCTACGTCCCGGACTACTTCATCGGACGCACCCGCAATGGTGACGGGCTGCTCGGTGATCCGGTCAACCTGGCGCTTCTGGGTTCGCAGCAGCAGATCTGTGAGGTGATGACCCAAGCTGGTTGGTGCACTGCTGATCCGATCACTCCTCGCACGGCCTGGCACACCATTGCCGCAACGCTGGGACGTCACTCCTACCCCACTTCGCCGGTGTCGAACCTGTACCTCTTCGGCCGCGAACAGGATCTGGTCTTTCAGAAGGAGTCGGACGGCAATCCAGCCAACCGGCACCATGTTCGGTTCTGGCATGTGCCAGAAGGCTGGTGCCTGCCCGGTGGACACCACGTTGAATGGGTCGCCGCGGGGACCTTTGACCGCTCGGTCGGGTTGTCTGCATTCACCTGGCAGATCACGCACAAAATTGATGAGAACGTCGACACTGAACGCGACTACATCGTCGAGGACGTGCAGTGGGCATGCCCCGAGGCGCGGCACCGGGTCATCGAAGGTTTCTCGACCTCATACCGTTCGCGCAACGGTGGTGGCGACAACATCGTCACTGACGGTCATCTGCCAGTCATCGACCTGCGTGAGGTGCCCAGCCACACCACTCGGATGACGTCTGACACGCCAGCGACCGGCAGACCCCGTCCGGCCAGCTTGGTCTTTGGAGTGATACTTCCCTTGGTGTGGACGCTGTGCGCTGGGACGTCATGGATGTGGCAGCACGTCGTGACCGGCGACACCTCCGGAGCGCAGTTGTCCTGGCTGCCATGGTTGGGCAGTGCGTCATTGCCCATTGCGTGGGTTCTGGGCACCGTGATGATGGGTGTCCTCATCTGCTCCGCAGTGGCGACGTGGCGCGGACATCCGCGCGGGCGAGTGATCTTCGAGGCAGCTCTCCTGGCACACATCATCATCACCGGCATGCAGATCGAGGCCAGCACCAGTCACACGATGACGTCGATGCTCACCATGATGTGCTCGGTACTGGCCCTGGTTGCAGTCACCTCCCAACGATCCAGGCAGTGGAGCGCGCAGACGAAAGCAGCAGCGCTGAAACTGCAGGAATCCGAATCATGCAAGAGCGAGACGGCCGGGATCAAGTCATCCGATGACGGTTACCTCGCTGCCGAGCAGGTTGATGTTGGAACACGCAGAGTTCTTGCGCCGGTCCTGACGCAATCTACCAATGGGACACGGAGACAAACCGTCGCACACAAGACCGGGGCACCAGCGCTACGACAATTCAGGGACGGTCAACGACACATCGTGTCCTGAGTTGGCGTGACCTCCCCAGACCAGGATCATGGAGTCGCTGCCGAGCCTGTCACGACGTTGTTGAGGAAACCAGTCGCCGACTGGTTGGAGGGCATTGGAGCCACTGTGTGAGAATCTGCCTGCACCACGAACCTCATTGGCCCCAATAGGTAAGTTGCCGCGCTGATGACTCACTGAGCCACGACGATCCATCGTTTACTACGATCCCTTTTGTGTAAAAGCATGACGAGATTTACGCCGCCACGCTCATCGATGCACTACGTAAGGTCATGGAAGCCCAACATGACTGCGGATTGATCACCGACTGGCACCCGTAACATCACCGAAATCCCATCTGATCAGAGCCAATCGGTGATATGCACTGCATGCCACATCTTGTACGGTCGAAGAAAACTTTTCATTGTATCATTACACTCAAGCAAACAAACGGAGCCAAAAAGCACAGCCATGATCCAATACGATTGGGACTCTATTGATCAACAGCTCTCCGACACGGCAAAGATCTTTCCAGCGAAGTCGGGGGATGCCACCGGGTACCTGCGTCTTCATGAGCATCTGTCCGACGCCGGTGCAGTCGCCGAACTCCTCTTCGACGACTATCTCGGCAACCAACAGCGTGATTTTCTTCGTCGTGCTCTTCATCTGGGTAACGTCGATGCGATGCGCCGAGTCGTCGTCTTCCTCGCCGGAGTCCACGACATCGGCAAGGCTACCCCGTCGTTCGTCAACAAGATCCATCCTCAGACTGCCGAAACCGCACCTGCAGAGCAGCTTCGAGCGGCTGGGCTGGATCCCACCCCCAACGATCTTGAGAGTAGTATGGCTCTCGTTCACTCCCTTGCCTCCTACGAGATCGTGCGACAATGGCTCATCCAACATGAGGTCAAGCCACGAATTGCCAACAGCATCGCCGAGATCGTCGGCGCGCATCATGGCTTCCCCGTCCCCAGCGGGGCACTTGAGCGGACGGAAACGCTCCTTGATCAGTACCCTGAGCAGTGGCGCGCCGCACACGGCGAGATCCTTGATTCCATTGCGAGGGTCACCGGCGTTCTGACTGTGCTTCCCCAGATTCGACGCAAGATCAAGGCAGCCGATCTGCAGGTCCTCACCGGTTTCGTCATCCTCGCCGACTGGATCGCCTCCAACCAGGACGCATTCCCCATGGTGCGCACCTCCCCCGAACCGAGACGCGCCAACGATGGATTTAGCTCCACCCAGTTGAGCCAACCCTGGCATCCTCATCCAGCCCTTGACGAGGACCTTGCCGACATGTTCCACATGGCGTTCGGCTGGCCCGCCGAACAAGCCCCTCGTCCAATGCAGATGATCGCCACCCAGGCTGCGATGGCAATGAGCCATGCCGGGCTGATGCTCATAGAGGCACCTACCGGCAATGGCAAGACCGAAGCAGCACTCATGGCAGCACAGGTCCTCGGAAACACCACCGGAGCCCAAGGGGCAGTCATCGGCACACCGACGATGGCAACCGCCGACGGCTTGTTCCGTCGAGTGGAGAATTGGGCGGATCGACAAGCCTCTGGGAACGACACGTTCACCATGTCCTTGGCCCACTCGAAGAACTTTCTCAACAAGGACTTCGGCAGACTGAGGCTGAGAGACATCGACACCGCTGCCGACACCAGCAGTGGCCCCGTGAGTCACATCATCGCTTCACAATGGATGTCTGGTGCACGTCGTGCCCTTCTGGCCACTTTCGTCGTCGGCACAGTCGACCAGATCTTCATGTTGCCGCTGCGTACCCGATACTCGATGCTGCGTCATCTCAGCCTCAGCGGCAAGGTTGTCATCATTGACGAGGTCCATGCGTATTCCACGTACACGAATGGATACCTGCACTCGACCCTCACTTGGCTGGCCTGGTACGGAGTCCCTGTCATCCTCCTCTCGGCGACCCTCCCACACGAGCAGAAAATCGCCCTTCTCGAGACGTACCAACGGGGACTACGAGTCAGTCGTCCCGATGAGATTGCCATATCCACGCAGTATCCTTCCGTCACGGTGCTTGACAATGATGGTGTGCACGAATTTGCCGTTCCTCTTTCGCCGGACGAATTGCAGATCTCGGTGGACCTCATTGACGATGACGAGTCCGGCCTCATCGACCTCCTTGCTGAGCAGACGCGCGATGGTGGCTGCGTCCTGATCATCACCAATACGGTTGATCGTGCACAGAGTCTGTTCAAAGCAATCTCCGAGAAGTTCCCCGATGAGGTCATCCTCGTCCATTCCCGATTCACCGCCAAGGAACGCTCTGCGAAGGAGCGTCGTCTTCTTGGAGCCTTGGGCCGGGAGGCCACCCTCGAGAATGGCAGGCGCCCGCACCGTCTCTTCGTCATCGGCACCCAGGTCGTCGAGCAGAGCCTCGACATCGATGCCGATCTCCTGGTGACCGACATAGCCCCCATGGACCTACTGATGCAGCGCGCAGGTCGTCTGCATCGACACGAGGAGCACTTCCTCGGGCGTCCGGAGCCACTGCAGGAACCTCGCATTCTCATCCGAGGCATATGGGACGTCGACACAGACAGCTATGCAAGGTCCGAACCTCCGAGCTTCGACCCGGGAGCGCAAGCGGTCTATCTGGAGAAGCCTCTGCTCGCTTCCTCACTCATCCTGTATCGCGACGTCTTGCCCCACGGTTTCCAGCGGCCACAGTCGCTATCCTCACTGGTGCAGGAAGCCTACGATCCCGACCTGACGGTTCCTGCCTCCTGGCAGGAACGCTGGAGATCCGCGGGAAATGCCTGGCAGGAGGCGCAGACATGCGCTGAACGGCGTTCCGAGACCTTCCGTCTCAAGGATCCCGTCGACTACGACCATTTCGACGACATGTTCATACGGGTGTCCGAACCGCTCCGAGGTGACGATGGCTCCGCACAGGTGCGAGACACCGATCCCTCCATCGAGGTACTCGTGATACTGGTCAGGGAAGATTCCTATTCACCGATCAGCACACCAGATACGGTCATTCCATTTGATCGGACACCGAACCATGCAGAGACGAGGGAACTACTGAAATCCTCCTTGCGTCTGCCACCGAGAATTTCACGGATCATGAATTCGATGAAGGAAAATCTTCGTCTTCTGGCAGAAAGCACGCCTAGGGTGTGGTCGGACGTACCACATCTGGCCACTCAGGTTGCGTTGTGCATCGATGCCAGGACATCGACATCAAGCAATCTGGTGGACATCGCCCACCGCACCATCGTCTTCAGTTATTCCGAACAGCTCGGGCTCAAGGAGGAGAAGCAGTGATCCCCACGAGACAGGAATCCCCAGACCACCGATGGAGGGAAAAGGATGAGTGAAACATTCTCACTGCTCAACGAACCGTGGATCCAGTGCCGCACTGTCTCGAATGAGACCGTGCTGGTGGGAATACGTCAGGTGTTCGACGGTTCATGCGAGATCCGAGAGATACGGGGCGACTCTCCCACCCAGGATTTCGCGGTGCTGCGGGTGCTGCTGGCCATCTTCTGGCGAGCCCACGGATCAGCCCTCGATTTTGGACGGGATCCAGATTTCGAGTTCGAGGAGTGGTTCATCGATACCTTCGAGGCCGCTGCCACAAGTTCTACCGATGACGTCGTCCTCGCCTATCTGGAAAGCTATGCACACCGGTTCGACCTGCTGAGCCCCACCGAACCGTTCATGCAGGTGGCAGATCTGCACACGAAATCTGGTCGACACGACACCATTCGTCGTATCGTCCCCGAGGCTGAGGATGATTTCTTCACCATGCGTTCAGGGGCAGGTACGCAGAGTCTCAGCTTTGCCGAGGCTGCTCGTTGGCTCATTCACACTCAGGCATACGACTACTCCGGCATCAAGTCCGGCGCCATTGGCGATCCGCGGGTGAAGTCAGGAAAAGGCTACCCGATCGGAACCGGATGGAGCGGGATGATCGGTGGAACCGTCGTTCACGGCACCAATCTTCGACAGACGTTGGTCCTCAACACCGTGCGAGAGGCCGTCACGGCCACTCGAGGCCGCGACGACGATCACCCGGTGTGGGAACGCGAACCGGACACTGCAGCCCAACGCGGGCTTCCCACTGCCAAGGGCATCCCCCCTCATGGCCCGGCCGATCTGGCGACCTGGCAGAGCCGACGAGTGAGGCTGTTCGCCAAGGACGACCGCATCACCGGAGTGCTGGTGAGCAATGGGGATCAGATCCCCGAGGCCGGCGCCAACATCATGACAGATCCCATGACCCCGTATCGGTTCAGCAAGAACAAATCCAAGACCAATTATGACGTGTATTATCCGCGGCCGCATGAGTCGCTGCAAACGGCATGGCGGGCCCTAGAGCCGCTCATCTGCCTCGCTGGAGATGCCGACCTGCCCCGCAAGGAGAAATCTTCGGAGCGACCTGCGACGCTGACAAATCTCGCGCATCTTCGCCACGACAACCCCGAGCTGCCAGCTCTGGTGGACATTCAGCTCGTGTCGGTTTCCTACGGTTCCCAGGCAGCAGTCGTCACGGGAACCGTCAATGCCACACTCGAGATCTATCTCGACATCCTCAATGAATCGGAAACGCAGACGCGCATCCAACTGTTGGACGCGATTCGCGACACCCAGGAAGCATGCATCGCCTTGGGGACCTTCGCTGGTCAACTCAAGACAGCAGCCGGTGGCGAATATGAGTTCGACGCGACCGTCAAGAACCAGTGCCTTCTCGATCTGGAGAATTCATTCGTCAACTGGATCGCCACGGTCACGCCGGTGAACATTTCTGAGAGGATCAGTCATTGGCAGAAGCATGTCTTCGAGATCGTCATGGACACTGCCAGGACACTGCTGCGCGGAGTGGGAAGCCGAGCCCTCATCGGCACCGAGGTCGAGAACTCCAATGGCAGGAGACGGTTCGTCTGCGCAGGCACTCTCATTGATGCTCTGGAACGAAAACTGCGTGACATCCTGCCACACGCTCACCAGAAGACCACCACCGAAGGAGGAAAGGATGAATGAGGTAGCCACTCACGAACTCAAACCTAAACTGCGATCTTCCGTGGCAGCGACCGTTGATCGCCTGCAACAAGGTGTTCTGGGAAGAGGAGGCCCAGTCCCCCAGTCCGAGGCACGGCGGATTCTGGCAACTTTGCGTCAACACAGCAGCACACCCATCGACAAGGACCCCCTGTCCTTGGAACGGTCACTGTCAATCCTCGCATTTCCGCTGGCCACTTTCGAGTACGGGAAGGGCGATCTCCCCTCCCCGTCGGAACGCGCCGCACACCTTGCCCTGTCGTTTTTCGCCGTTCACATACAGTCCGCACGCAAGCCGGTGCATCTGGAGGAACAGTCATTCGCCACGGCGTGCGGCATGCTCGTCGCACGATCGGACTCCGAATCGCTCAAGCCGCGTTTCGATGCCATGGTCCTCGCCTCGGATCCAACTGCTCGGGTCATCCACATGCGCTCCCTCATCGCACTGTTACGCGGTCAAGAGCTTGGTTTCGATTACGGAGGTCTCGCCGCCGATCTTCGTTCCCTGGAAAGACCCGATCGAAGAAACCGTGTTCTGATGCGCTGGGGACGTGATTTCGCCAGAGCTGCTCGTCCCGCCTCTAACAATTCCTGAGCAACCGCACACTGCCGACATTCCATCCGTCGAAAGGAAACAACAATGACCACCTACATTGACGTTCACGCCCTCCAAACAGTCCCACCAAGCTTGGTGAACCGGGACGACACCGGGGCTCCGAAAACTGCCACCTTTGGTGGATTCCCGCGTCAACGCGTGTCGTCTCAGTCGTGGAAGCGAGCCATACGTCGGTACTTTGAGACACATCTCGATTCCTCCTCGGTTGGCTTCCGTACCAAGTATGCACTTGAACTCATCGTCGACGAGGTCCAGCGTCTTGCCCCAGATCTCCCCAAGGAGCAGGCGATCGAGGGAGCTGAAAGGGTCTTCAGACTGGCCAAGATCAAGCTCAATGACCCCAAGGGTACAAAGCTGGACGGCGATGATACCTCACGTGAAAAACTGAAAAATACTGGATACCTCCTCTTCCTGAGCCCATTCCAGATCACCAACATTGCACAAGCCGTCATCGATGCCGACAAGTCTCCCATCAAGGCTGCCGATGCAAAGCGTCTGCTCAACTCGCAGCACAGCATCGACATCGCATGCTTCGGTCGCATGGTGGCGGACAACCCCAGTTTCAATGTCGATGCAGCCGTCCAGGTGGCACACGCCCTGGGAATTCACGAGTCGGTTCCGGAATTCGACTACTTCACCGCGGTCGATGACGTCTCCGAGGACCGTGACGACACCGGTGCCGGGATGCTGGGAACCGTGCAGATGATGTCGTCCACCCTGTACCGTTTCGCGACGATCAACGTGGACTCCCTGCACGCGAACCTTGGTTCCACAGATGCCGCCAATGCCGCCATTCGCGCATTCCTCGAGGCTTTTGTCGTGAGCATGCCCACCGGAAAACAGAACACCTTTGCCAACAACACGCTGCCCGAACTGGTCTATGTCGCGGTACGCGACGACCGGAGCGTGTCCTTGGTCAATGCCTTCGAAGATCCGGTCATGGCCACCACGGAGGCGAGCCGACGTATCCTCGGCGCAGAGCGCATGGCCCAGGAGGAGTCGGAAATCGAGAAGAACTATGGATTCGTACCTCGCTCCGCATTCGTCGTTGCTCTCAACGATCTTGGGAGGGAATTCTCCGGGATCGCCACCCAGACATCACTGCCAGATCTCTACGGCGCGGTGCTCTCCGCCGTCAGCGAGGCAGAGTGACAATGGTCGCCACATTGTTGTTGCGGCTGAAGGGCCCCCTGCAGTCATGGGGTTTTGACAGCCGGTACAGTCAACGCACCACAGGATCGATTCCCTCGAAATCTGGTGTGCTCGGCCTGCTGGCTGCTGCGGAAGGGCGGCGTCGAACCGACCCAGTGAGCGATCTTGCCCAACTCAGATTTGCCGTTCGTGTCGACCAGCCAGGTTCCCTGATCAAGGATTTCCAGACCTACGGCGACCGTTCGCTCTCCGAAGGGGCCACCGGTCTGGTCGATCGATACTATCTGGAAGACGCCGTCTTCACCGCAGGAGTCGAGGGACCAGACGTCGAATTGTTGAGCAGCCTCGAGCGCTTTCTCAACCATCCCAGATATCCCCTGTACTTGGGACGCCGGTCCTGCCCCGTCTCCCCCGACCTGGTCATCGGTGTCAAGGAAACCGATGTCGTCACAGCTTTGCAGGAACTGCCATGGCAGGCCTCCACCAAACACCGGCAGAGCCGTGGCCCCGTCGTGGAGCTTCCCATCTACCGGGACGGGAATTCGACAGAGGATGGTATGCAGCGTCAGGACGTTCCAGTGAGTTTTGACACGAACCATCGTAAGTATGTATGGCGAACGGTAATCCGTGATTCACCAGTCATTATCGACAATGCGGATCATCGGAGTCACGATCCCTTCTTCGAGGCGGTGATGTCGGCATGACATGGTTCACGAAGGTCATGATCAACCCACAGCGACGAGAGGCACGCAAACTTCTGCTGCACCCCGAGGCCATGCATGCTGCAGTTCGAGCATCCTTCCCACCCGATCTCGATCCATCGTCGAGAGTGTTGTGGCGTCACGACCACAACGACATGGAACATACCATTTACATGGTGAGCCCAGAAGCCCCCGATGCCTCTCATCTCGTTGAGAATTCCGGGTGGCAGACCCGTCCTGCCATGACAGCTGATTATCAGCCATTGTTGTCATCGCTACGCATCGGTCAGCAATGGCACTTTGAATTGGTCGCCAACCCCACCCACAGCCTGCCTCAGGAGCATGGGAAACGTGGCAAGGTCGTCGCCCATGTCACCGCCGACCAGCAGATGGAATGGTTGGCCAGGCAGGGAACACTGCGAGGGTTCTCCGTGATGTCGGCATCCGTCACCGAACGTGATGTCCTGAGATTCAGGAAAGGAAAATCCTGGCAGCACCCTGTCAACATTGCCATGGCGCGTTTTCGCGGTGAACTCGAAATCACCGATACCGGACAGCTGCGTGACGCCTTGACCAATGGAATGGGACGTGGCAAGGCATATGGCTGCGGTCTGCTCACGCTTGCTCACTTGGAGTGATTTGTGATGGCATCGCCAAGCAAAGACCCCATTTCCGCCAAGGACATCGATCGAGTCGCAGACCGAATCTCATTTCTCTACGTCGAGAAGGCAGCTGTCAACCGCAAGGACAACGCAATTACGGTGTGCGATTCCCGCGGAGCGGCCCATGTCCCAGCAGCAGCTCTTGCTGCTCTGCTGCTGGGACCGGGCACCCGTATCAGCCATGCTGCCATGTCCTTGCTGGGCGACTCCGGAGCCAGTGTCGCATGGGTGGGTGAGAAGGGCACCCGGTTCTATGCAGCAGGCCGCTCCAGTGCGCGGACATCACGGATGGCTGAGGCCCAAGCAGCAATCGTCACACACCAGAGACGTCGGTTGGCTTGTGCCCGTCAAATGTATTCCATGCGGTTCGCCGGTGAAGACGTCTCGACCCTGACCATGTCACAACTGCGTGGCAGGGAGGGGACCCGTATGAAACGGGTGTACGCCGCGATGGCCGTCGAATACGACGTCCCCTGGAATGGACGCTGCTATGATCCCAAGAATTTCTATTCCTCGGATCCGATAAATCAGGCACTGACTTCAGCTAATTCTGCACTGTACGGAATTGCACATGCAGTGATCTGCTCATTGGGTTTCATCCCATCCCTCGGAGTGGTCCACAATGGCACCGATCGAGCACTGGTCTATGACATCGCAGACTTGTACAAGGTCGAAATATCAATCCCCGCTGCTTTCGCAGTGGTGAGCAAGTCCGATGTGAATGTCTCAGGACGTGTACGTCGTCGAATTCGAGATCTCGTGGTGAGCAAACGACTCATTCCTCGGATGGTCGAAGACCTCATGTTCCTCATGGAGGTGACGTCCGAGGCCGACGGAATCGAGGCCCAATTGCAGCTGTGGAGCGAGTTGGAGCCTGTCGCCAGTGGCGTCAACTGGGCAACTTTGGACTGACATGCTCGTGCTCGTGTTGAACGCAGTGCCACAGGGTGTCCGCGGTGACTTGACCAAATGGTTGATGGAAATAGCCCCAGGTGTGTATATCGGCAGACCCAGTGCAACTGTCCGAGACCGGCTCTGGAATCGTGTGTGCCGACATGTGGACGACGGCGATGCTCTCATGGCCTTCAGTGCAGCCAATGATCAAGGCTTCGAGTTTCGGACCAATGAACACAAATGGGAACCAACCGATTTCGACGGCTTGACGCTCATGATGCGCCCGCAAACAATCATGAAGGATGAGCACACTCACTCAACTCCGCGATACAGTTAACTTTACGTACCCATCACCCTTGCCGAAAGTGCTTGTCAGCAAGTGTGCTCCCCGCAGACGCGGGGATGAGCCCAGTCAAGGTGTCCGGCATCCCCGGGTCGGTGTGTGCTCCCCGCAGACGCGGGGATGAGCCCAACCCCCGCAGCCGCCTGCAGCAACTCCCCCAGTGCTCCCCGCAGACGCGGGGATGAGCCCATCGCGCCCGAAAGGCCGTGGAAACTGTCATGGTGCTCCCCGCAGACGCGGGGATGAGCCCACCAGCCGGATCGTGGCATCAGCCAGCCTGCCGTGCTCCCCGCAGACGCGGGGATGAGCCGGAGGCCCCCACACAATGGCCTCCAACCTTTTCGTGCTCCCCGCAGACGCGGGGATGAGCCCCTGCTGCACCGTCACCCTGGGGGTGGCAGGCTGTGCTCCCCGCAGACGCGGGGATGAGCCTACAAACGCAACGGCGTCTGGCACACCCCGGGTGTGCTCCCCGCAGACGCGGGGATGAGCCGAACCGTGCCCTGACCGAGTGCGCCCGCGAGGCGTGCTCCCCGCAGACGCGGGGATGAGCCGCTCGGTTGCCATGGTCACCCCCTGGTGAGACGGTGCTCCCCGCAGACGCGGGGATGAGCCGACGCGTTCGCCGCGAAAATCGCCCGCGTCGTCGTGCTCCCCGCAGACGCGGGGATGAGCCGAACATGCGCTCGGGCACGTCGGAAAAGTAGTGGTGCTCCCCGCAGACGCGGGGATGAGCCGTATAGCACGATACTCACCTGTTCAGTATGGGAGTGCTCCCCGCAGACGCGGGGATGAGCCCAAGGGCCGCTGGTCCGACGAGCCAGAGGTGCTGTGCTCCCCGCAGACGCGGGGATGAGCCGGCAACCTGAAGGCCAGCCAGTGGACCGACAAGGTGCTCCCCGCAGACGCGGGGATGAGCCGCGGTCGCACTTTTTGACCATGACGCGTGGCGGGTGCTCCCCGCAGACGCGGGGATGAGCCCGGTCGAGAGGGCTGCGCTATCTGGGCCTGTGTGTGCTCCCCGCAGACGCGGGGATGAGCCCAGCAGCGGGTCCGTGCCATGATCCCGGGAGGCGTGCTCCCCGCAGACGCGGGGATGAGCCCAGACCCAGCTCATGCATGCCGCATCCGGTGAGGTGCTCCCCGCAGACGCGGGGATGAGCCTCGGTGGTGTATGCCGCCCCACGCCACGACCGGGTGCTCCCCGCAGACGCGGGGATGAGCCGAATGCCTCCTCATCGGCGGGCAAGTCCGTGGGGTGCTCCCCGCAGACGCGGGGATGAGCCGGTACACGGAACGCTTCCCGTCATCTCCGGGCTGTGCTCCCCGCAGACGCGGGGATGAGCCGCATGTGTCGCCTCCGGTGACAGGTGAGGCGTTGTGCTCCCCGCAGACGCGGGGATGAGCCGGAGGAGTCGAGGGCGGCACCGGTCACAGTGACGTGCTCCCCGCAGACGCGGGGATGAGCCCTGCTCGGCACGCCATCTGCGCCATTTGACGGAGTGCTCCCCGCAGACGCGGGGATGAGCCGAACCCTACGCCGCCGCCGTGACCACCTTGGAAGTGCTCCCCGCAGACGCGGGGATGAGCCGCGCCCCACGAAGGCCCCCGATCCGCTGACCGGGTGCTCCCCGCAGACGCGGGGATGAGCTCAGCAGCGACAACCGGTCATCCATGACTGATGAGTGCTCTCAATACGGCTGGGCAGCATCACAGATGCCAGCCAGAAGGGTGCCCACAGCATGATGCACCGTCCACGCATCACACACAGCGCACCACAGCCTGCCATGAACGTAGTCGGCATCGTCGTGGGTATTCCTCGCCCCGCAACGGTCACACATGACAGTGATAGACGGCTTCATGATCGCTCCTCATGCTCGAGCGAACCACCAAGGGGAGCGGATAACCGGCACGAATTGTACCGAGATTGTACAGACAGCCCTGACCGCCATCACTAAAAGCCCTAGTCAAGTGGGTATTGTATTGCTCCCCCGACTGGACTCGAACCAGTAACCCTCTGATTAACAGTCAGATGCTCTGCCAATTGAGCTACAGGGGATCAGCACTGCAAGCGCGAGACATCACTATAGACCCCTCCCTAGGCTCAATGCAAAACGAGGTCCATGAACATGCCTCTGCCCTTGTCATGACGCAGTTTTCAACGGCTCTCCCACCGTCCTTTGAGATCCTCGGAATGTTCCAGGACCAATTGTTTGGTTTCGGGGTCGCTCAGGTCGGCCTCCCCCACGGCCATGGCCGTCCACAGGATCGAGGGATCCCGTCGGCCCAGTGCTCCGGCGCGGCGGCGCCCAGCAACAACGACTCGCCCGCCGGGGACATCCACCCCCTCCTGACACAGGATGGTGGCGTTGACCTGACTCTGGAAAACCCCGGGGATGTCGCCAGGTTGATCCATGATGATCCTGACCTCACTCTGGTCGAGAACCATCCACCACAGCGCCGACTTCTCCTTGTGCCAGCCACCACGGATGATCTCGTGCCAGGCCACCGCCCCAGGCTCAGCCTGCTCGGGCACGACGACCAGCCCTTCCTCAACGGCAATGACGGTGACAGGGCCATCCATCCGACCGTGGCCCCACGCAAGCACCTTCACCATCGACTGGCCGAGAACCTGCCTGACCGCCGCCATGACGTCGTCGCCGGGGCGTGACTTCCTGAATAGTCCCATGGACCCATTGTGGCTCATGCCACCTCAGCCAGTCCTCGCCCCAGCTGGGTGCGCAGCCGCGAGTGTGCCTGCTTCTGAATGCGCCGCACAGATCGTTCCGAGCACCCCAACTGGCATGCCACCTGGTCCAGGCCCATGGGTGCTCCCTCGAAACCGTGCCGCAACCGCACCACCGACCGATGTGGCTCGGGGAGCGTCTCGACCAGTTTCCGGACGTCATCCAGTCCGTCGTCGATGATGTCGTGAGTCATCATGCGCATGTCGGCGAACAACGCAATGCCCTCCAGTGGAACGTCCTTGTCGATCTGCCAGCGCTGCCGCACCCACTCCTTGGGACGGCCGAGTTCAGCCGCCACTTCGGCGACGGTTGCTGCGTGGCCACGCAGCGTCGACAAATTCTCCGCCGTCCTGGCGACGACCATCTCGGTACGTCGACGCCACATGGTGCGACTCGTGCCGTCGCACAGGGATTCCTCGGAGACGTATCGGCGTATCCACGTCCATGCCAGCGTGGAGAACCTGGTGCCCCGACTCGGATCGTAGCGACGGATCGCCTCGGCGAGTCCGATGCAGCCAGCCCCGACAAGATCGTCCAGACTTGTCCTTCCTCGTGCATGCGGTCTGGCCATGGACCACACCATGGGCAGAAAGAGGGTCCACACCTGAACGGTTGCCTGCTGACCCTCGGCAATGATGACGGCCAACTCCTCGGAGCTGGCATCCGTGTCCAGATGTCCGTCGACAGCAGCTTGGGCGATGACGCCCAGTTCGATGGCAGCAAAAAGACGCTGCTCCCGTTCTCGGGACTGGTTCTCGGTCCGAAGCGGATCGTGGATGGGGGTGATGCTCATGGCCCAATCCTGCGAAACCCTCCTGGGAACGGACCAGTGGTTCTCGACATCTGTGGACAACTTTCTGGTTGTCCACACCCGTTGATCGTGCAGTTGCCAAAATGAATCATGTAAGCAGGAACACGAGCTGACGCGTTTCTCGAGAGGCGAAGGGAGAACTCATCACCGTGACGCTGCAACCACACTCACCCCCAGATCGACCGCTTCAACGCCATACGCATCGATTTACGTGGTGTGGAGCCATGAGCAGCTGACGGCGTCAGTCCTCATTCCACGGCGCTGCGGCCTGTGCTGCGATGAGTTCCTTGCGTAGGGATTCCAAGGTCACCAGATCGGCAAACATGGCGTTGTAGGCCTTGGGATCCTGTTGCGGATTGGTGCGCTGCAGGCGTGACTTCAGGTTTGCGATGTCGTCGACGACGGAGAGCAGACGCACTCGTGCCGCGTAGGCCCGTGCATAGGAGGCTGTCGGATCATCGTGCAGAACAGCCTCCACGAGCAGGGCGACGACGAGCTGCTTGACGACGTCGTCGTGGGTGGCTTCCTGGATGCGCTGTTGCCAACCGTCACCCGGCTGCGTCGTGCGCACGAGGTCGAAAACGGTGCGGTAGGTGGGATGCCGGAAATCCTCCGGCTCCACCAGCGCCCACTGGGCGTCGAAGAGTTGCGGGTACTGCAGCATGAGCTTGAGCAGCCCCCGCTCCGCCATGAGCTTAGGGTCGCGCGGATCTGGCCACGGAGTGGACGGGACCGACTCACCCGCCCCGGTGGCTTCGACCAGCGACTCATCCGAATCGACTGTTCGTGGCGAGACGGGGGAACCGGTGGGAGCACCTGCACCCTGACCATCGATCACCCGTAATGCAGGTGCTCCTCCCCCGCGAGACGCGATGGGGCTCACATCACCATCTGGATGTCGCTGGGCCCCGCCATGCAGACCGGTCGGGGCCTGTCCTTGGTACATGCCGTAGCCGTGCGTGCCCTCGCCGCGGGTGGCTCCGTAGTGCCCTGCCGATCCTCGTGGATTTGTTGGGGCTCCGCCAGAGTTGTCGCCGTGCGGGTGCCGACGGGCAGCCACCACTTCACGACGCACGTCGTCGACGTCCATCCCGATGATCTGGGCAAGTTCGCGGGTGAACTCGCTGACCAGCGCGGCGTCGCGAATACTCGTCACCAGTGGCGCCGCAGCCCGTGCCGCGGCGAGTCGCCCGTCAGCCCGATCGAGGTCGAACCTGTCGACGGTGTTCTCCATGACGAATCGATACAACGGCACCCGCCGCGCCACGAGTTCCCGAACTGCCGCGTCCCCCTCCTGCATGCGCAGGTCGCACGGATCCAACCCATTGGGTTCGACGGCCACATAGGTCTGGCTGGTGAACTCCTCGTCATCCCGGTACGCCTTGAGCGCTGCCGATCGACCGGCCGCATCGCCGTCAAAGGTGAAGATCACCTCACCGTTGAGGGCACCGCGATTGCCCATGAGCCGCTGCACCAGGTGCGCATGCTCCGGACCAAATGCCGTACCGCACGACGCCACGGCGGTGTCGATCCCGGCGACGTGCATGGCCATGACGTCGGTGTAGCCCTCCACGACGACAACCTGGTTCTTCTTGCCGATGTTGGTCCGAGCCAGGTCAAGCCCGTAGAGAACATGGGACTTCTTGTAGACCGGAGTCTCGGGGGTGTTGACGTACTTCGCCGGCATGCGGTCGTCGTCCCACACCCGCCTGGCACCGAATCCCAGCACCGACGCCGCGGAGTCCTTGATCGGCCAGAGCACTCGTCCCTGGAAGAAGTCCCATCCCGAGTCGCGGACCAGCCCCGCGGTCACCAGCACCTGGGGTGTGAACCCCTGGGCGAGCAGATGATCCCGGAGAACGTGGCCACCTTTGGGGGCATACCCCATGCCGAAGTACTCGGCATGCTCGCGGGTGAATCCGCGTCCGGTGACGAAATCGCGCGCGATGGCCCCCTCGTCGGAGAGCATCTGGCGGCGGAAGAACTCGGCTGCCGCATCATTGGCGGCCAGAATTTGGGTACGCATCCCCGGCGGGGTGGACGGGGTGCCGTCGTCAATGATCCTCAGCTGCACACCGGTGCGGTCGGCGAGACGCTGGACTGCCTCGACGAAGGTGAGGTTCTCGATGAGCTGAAGAAAGGTGATGGTGTCACCGCCGGTCTGGCAGCCGAAGCAGTAGAACAGGCCGCGCGACGGCGTCACCTGGAAACTTGGTGTTCTCTCATCGTGGAACGGGCACAGCCCTTTGAGCGAGCCGCCCCCAGCATTGCGCAGTTGCACATAGTCCCGGACGACCTCGTCGATCCGAGCCCGTTCGCGGACCAGAGCAATGTCTTCCTCATTGATCCGTCCAGCCATGTGACGATCCTATTCACTCATCTGAGAGACTGACAGTTGTGTCAATCAATCCAACATGGCAGTTAGCACTGAGTCTCGTCCTACTCGTCGCACTCACCGTGGCCTTCTCGGCGTGGGGACGGTTGGGAATCGGCAAGGCCTCGGTGTGGGCAGCAGCACGCGCCGTCATCCAGCTGGGTGTGGTCTCGATGGTGCTGGTCTACGCCCTCAAGCATCTGTGGGCTGCCGCACTGTTCACGTTGCTCATGTTTGCCGTGGCAGTACGCACGACGGCCAAGAGGACCGAGATCGGAAGGGCCTGGCCCTGGGCGGCAGCCGCGATGGCCTGTGGCACCCTTCCAGTGCTGCTCATCGTCTTCGGGACGGGTTGCTCACCGTTCACGGCAGCTTCCCTCATCCCGCTGGCCGGAATCATCATTGGCAACATGATGAACGGTCACACCCTGGCCGGACGGCGACTGTTCCCCACCCTGCGTGACAATCTCGGCACCTACGAGGCGGCCCTGTCGATGGGCGTGCTGCGCCCTGAGGCGATCCGAATGGTGACCCAACGTTCGGTGGCCGAGGCCATCATCCCGACCGTCGACAACACCCGCACCGTGGGGCTGGTGACCCTGCCAGGAGCCTTCGTCGGTGTGCTGCTGGGTGGCGGGTCGGCTCTGCAGGCCGGTGCCTCCCAGGTGCTCGTCCTGCTGGGAATCCTCGCCGGGCAGGCCGTGACGATCGTCGTGGCCCACCGATTCATGATGCAGGGCCGTCTGCTGCCGAGCGACCTCAAGGAGAAACTGCACGACTGAGGCGTCAGTACCCGCGTCCCAGCCCCTTGGGCACGCGCGCCTTGTCCCAGCCCAGATGGATCTGTGCCTGATCGAAGGCGAAGGAGTCCGTCATACCGGCGACGTAGGCGACGACTTGATGCACCCGGTCCGTCGGCCGAGTCAGAAACTCCTGCGGCACCAGGTCGAGATGCTCCAGGTAGTACTCGACGAGCTGCTGCAACACCTTGACGACGACCTCGGCCTGGGCCAGGGACTCCTCACGGGTGTAGATCCTCGTGTAGTTGAAGGAACGCAACTTGGCCAATGACTGCGCGGTCTGGGAGTCCATGCCGACTCCTCCGGTACGGCATGTGGTGGCGATGACCGAGCGAATGAATCGGGACAGCTGGGTTCGCCGATCCTCCCCCGCCACCTCGCGCACCTCTTGGGGCAGGTCGTCAACGGTGACGATTCCCGCATGGATGGCGTCCTCCAAGTCGTGGGCACAGTAGGCGATCCGGTCGGAGAACGACACGATCTCACCCTCCACGGTGAGTGGTGTGGGGCGTGACCAGGAGTGGTTGCGAATCCCGTCCAGGGTCTCGGCACACAGGTTGAGCGGTTCCAGGCTGACGTCGGAGCCCCATGGCCCGTGATCGAATCCCTCGGGGAGAAAGGCGTCGAAGGCCTGTTCGGAGGCATGCCCACCAGGGCCGTGGCCGCAGTCGTGCCCCAATGCCATCGCATCGGCGAGGGTGACGTTGGCGCCGATTCCGGCAGCAATGGATCGTGCCACCTGCGCCACCTCCAGAGCATGGGTGAGTCGGGTGCGCTGGTGATCCGTGGGGTGGACGACGACCTGGGTCTTGCCGGCCAGGCGTCGAAACGCCGTCGAGTGGACGATACGGTCCCGGTCGCGTTCGAAACAGGTGCGTTCCGGATCCGGCTCCTCCGTACGAGCTCGGTGCCCGGCACCACTGGCCAGGGTCGCGCCCGGGCGCAGCATCTCGCGCTCCCGCTCCTCACGCTGCAGGCGCCCCACGGTGTCACCGGCAGCGATACGTGGTCCGGCGTCACGATGGGAGTGGATGACACCGCCCGTACCGTGTCCAGCCATCGTGGTGGCCCACTGACGAGCGCGATCGGAGATCTCAGGCATGGTTCCATCTTCGCACGGTCACTGGCACCTGCAGCGGACGGTAGGTCACGAGACGGCAGGGCTGGAAGCGATCAGGTACCTGCCCCCAAGTTCACGTACTTGCTCCCAGGGCAGTCATGAGCGTGTTCAGCCCCACACAACGCTCCGCCGCAGCCGAGGGAGGGCCGGGGGCACATCAACAGGCGAAGTCGGCACGATGCCGCACTGCCCCCCGCACACACCCACTCGGCGTCATCGGCAGGTCAGCCGCCGGAGATGCCCAACTCGGCCTCGGAGAGGTCGTGATCGTCCAAGGTGCGCGAGTCCAGCCAACCCATCGGCATGACGACCTTGCGCCGCGGGGTGCCTTGTCGCCCCCGTGCCTTGCCCAGCTCCTTGACGGGGAATGGGGCGTCATGATCGAGCGAGGAAAGCAGCTCGTCGAGCTCGTCAAAATTGGATATCTTTCCCAGTGCATGACGAGTTTCCCCACCCACCGGAAAGCCTTTGAAGTACCAGGCCATGTGTTTGCGCATGTCGACCAGACCGTGCATTCCCTGGTATTTCACAAGCAGTTCGGCATGCCGACGAACCATCTCACACACCTCTCCCAGGGTGGGCAGGGTCTGGGTCTGGCATCCGCAGAAGGCGTCTGCAAGGTCTCGGAACAGCCACGGACGGCCCAGGCAGCCGCGTCCGACCTCCACCCCGGCGCATCCGGTCTGTTCCATCATGTCAACGGCGTCACGGGCTTCCCAGATGTCACCATTGCCGATCACCGGGATGTTCACGGCACTGACGAGCTCGGCGATGGCCTGCCAGTGCGAGTGACCGGAATAGGCCTCGGCAACACTGCGAGCATGCAGACACACGGCGGCGGCGCCAGCATCCTCGGCAGCCTTGGCGGAGTCGATGAAGGTGACATGGTCGTCGTCGATGCCGATACGCGTCTTGACACTCACCGGTACGTCGAACTCGTCGGCGGCCTGCACCACAGCAGCGACGACACAGCGGAATCGATCCCGTTTCCAGGGCAGTACACCCCCACCGCCCTTACGCGTCACCTTGGGTACCGGGCATCCGAAATTGAGGTCGACGTGATCGACTTGATACTCGGTACACAGAATACGGGTGGCATCGGCCATCATCTGTGGATCCACACCGTACAATTGCACGGAACGAATCTTCTCGTTGTCGGCGAAGGCCAGCATGTCCTTGGTTTTGTGGTCGCCGTACACCAGACCGCGCGAGGTGATCATCTCGCACACGTACAGCCCTGCCCCCTGCTCAGCGCACAGTTGACGGAAGGCAGCATTCGTCACCCCTGCCATCGGGGCCAGGACGACCGGGACGCGCGCCGTCACACACCCACCGGAGGGGGCGCGCAGTGTCAGGGGAGCAACATTCACCCGCGCAACGATACGTCGCGCAGACGACAGCTCCCAAAAAGACTGTGGGCACCGCCGAAGCGGTGCCCACAGTGCGGATCAACGTGTCCAGATGACTCAGTTGTCCTTGGTCCTGCCACGGAACCCGGCACGCATGCGTTCCTTGTTCACGGTGGCAACGGCGGCCAGCGGAATGCCCACCGGGCAGGCCTTGGCGCACTCACCGTACAGCGAGCAGGGCCCGAAGTAGGTGTCCAGGGCGTCAACCATGCGACGGGCACGGCGGCTGCGCTCATGGCTGCCCTGAGGCATCTTGGACAGGTGAGCGAGCTTGGCACCGGCGAAGAGCATTGCCGAGCCGTTCGGGCAGGCAGCCACACAGGCACCACAGCCGATGCAGGAGGCGAAGTCGAGAGCCTGCTCGGCCTGCTCCTTGGGCTGAGGAACGGTGTCGGCATCCGGAGCGGTGCCGGTCATGACGTCCACCGTGCCACCGGCGCGGATGAGCGCGTCGAGCGGGCCACGGTCCACGGTGAGGTCGCGCACCACACGGAAGGCGGTGGAACGCCACGGCTCCAGCTTGAAGTGGGTCACACCGGGGAAGGCACGCAGGTGCTGACGGCAGGCCGGAGTGTTGTCCAGCGGGCCATGTGGCACACCGTTGACCATGAACCCGCAGGCGCCACACACACCCTCGCGGCAGTCGGACTCGAAGACCACCGGGTCTCCGCCATCCTCGACGATCTGGTCGTTGAGGCGATCGAGCAGCTCAAGGATGCTCCACTCGGCCTCGGCATCGTTGACGACGTAGTTCTGGAAGTGCCCAGTGGCCTTCGGGCCGTCCTGACGCCAGATTTCAAGAGTTACTTTCATCGGTAATCCCTCACCTGCAGATCGATCAGCGAGAACTCAAGAGGCTCGGCGTGACGCACGTGGACGCCGTCGGGGCGGGTCTGCCACGCCGACACACATGCCCACTCGTCGTCATTGCGCTTGGCCTCACCCTCGGGAGTGGAGTACTCGGTGCGGAAGTGGGCCCCGGCGGACTCGCGACGGTCCAGGGCGTCGAGCACCATGACCTCGGCGAGTTCGATGAAGTCGGCAACACGACCGGCCTTCTCCAGCTCCTGGTTGATGCGGTTGGGGCCACCGACGACCTTGACGTCGTTCCAGAACTCCTCGCGCAGGGCACGCACCTCGGCCAGGGCCTTGGACAGGCCCTCCTCGTCACGGCTCACACCACAGCCCTCGTAGAGGATGTCACCGAGCTTGCGGTGGAACCACTCCGGACGGTGGGTGCCGTTGATGGTCAGCAGCTTGTCGACACGCTTGTTGACCCGGTTCAACGCGGCCTTGACCTCGGGAGCGTCCAGAGGAAGCACCGGGGCCTTGATGTAGTCGGCCAGGTAGTTCGGGATCGACAGCGGCAGGGTGAACCATCCGTCGACCGAGGCCGACAGCAGCGAGTTCGCGCCCAGACGGTTGGCACCGTGGTAGTTGTTCGACGCCTCGCCACCCACGAACAGGCCGGGGATGGTGCTCATGTGGTCGTAGTTGACCCACAGGCCACCCATGGTGAAGTGAGCACCCGGGGCGATGCGCATCGGCACCTCGTAGGGGTTCTCACCGGTGGCGTCGAGGTACATGTCGAAGAGGTTGCCGTAGCGCTCCTTGATGACGTCCTTGCCGAGACGCTCGATGGCGTCGCGGAAGTCCAGGTACACGGAGTTCTTCAGCGGTCCGACACCACGACCGGAGTCGATCTGGGTACGGGCGTTGCGCGAGGCGACGTCACGCGGGGTGAGGTTGCCGAATGCCGGGTACTTGCGTTCCAGGTAGTAGTCACGCTCGTTCTCCGGGATGTCGTTGGCGGCACGCGGATCACCGGGCTTCTTGGGCACCCAGATACGTCCGTCGTTGCGCAGCGACTCCGACATGAGGGTCGTCTTGGACTGCCAGTGCGAGCTCACCGGCAGGGCCGTCGGGTGGAACTGCACGAAGCAGGGGCTGGCGAAGTAGGCACCCTGGCGGTGGGCACGCCACGTGGCGGTGGCGTTGGATCCCTTGGCCAGCGTGGACCAGTGGTACACCGAACCGTAGCCGCCGGTGCACAGGGCCACGACGTGGGCGGTCCAAGGCCGGATCTCACCGGTGAGCAGGTCACGGGTGACGATGCCCTGGGCGCGTCCGTCGGCGACGATGAGATCGAGCATCTCGGTGCGGGTGTGCATCGTGACGTTGCCGGCGTCGATCTGGGCCTGCAGGGCCTGCGAGCAGGCAACCTCGAGCTGCTGACCGGTCTCGCCACGGGTGTAGTAGGTACGCGAGACCTGCACACCACCGAACGAACGGGTGGCGAGCTGGCCGCCGTACTCACGGGCGAACGGGGCACCGATGGAGTACATGTGGTCGATGACGCGCACCGACTCGGTACCCAGACGCACCACGTCGGCCTCACGGCCGCGGTAGTCGCCACCCTTGACGGTGTCCTTGACGAACCGCTTGAGCGAGTCGCCGTCCACCTTGCGGGCACGAGCGGCGTTGATACCGCCCTGGGCAGCCACCGAGTGGGCGCGACGCGGGGAGTCGTGGAAGACGAAGCAGTCCACCTTGTACCCCAGCTGACCCAGGGTGGCAGCCACACCCGAACCAGCAAGTCCGGCGCCGACGACGATGACGTGCATCTTGCGACGGTTGGCCGGGTTGACGAGCTTGTACTCGGTCTGACGACGGGTCCACGCGGTCAACGGATCCCCGGCGGGGGCGCCACCATCGAGCTCGTCACCGATCTCGTAGCCGGCAGCCTTCTGCGCCGGGCCCATGATGTCGCGCGGCAGCTTGCCGTGTCGTTTCGGAGCTTCCGAGGCCGAGGCGGGTTCCGGGGCCTTGGGAGCTGGCACCGACTCGACCTTGGTCTCGGTGTCGGTGTGTGGGAGCTTGTCGTGCAGGAAGTCCTTCAACCCGCTCATGAGATCACCCCAGCAAGAATCAGCATTGGAAGTGCGCCATTGCACACGGCGATGGCGAGGGCAATGAGGATGGCCACGATGAGCCACACCTTGCGCAGACGCGGACCGGTACCACCGAGGTCATTGATGGCGTTCCAACCGCCCTGGCACAGGTGCAGGCAGACCACCAGCATGACGAGGGTGTAGAAGATCGCCATACCCGGACGCGAGAGGCTCGCGACGAGGTTCTCGTAGGCGCTCATCTGGACATCCGGGCCCGGGTTCTGCGGTCCGGAGAAGCTGGACGACGCGACACCGGCGCCAATCGTGAGGTCCAGAATGTGGACGATGATGAAGGCCAGGATCAGCAGGCCACTGAGAATCATCGTGCGGGATCCGAAGGTCAGACTGCGCATGCTCTTGCGACGGTACGACCCACGTCCCTTGCGACCACGGATCCAGATCGTCAGACCTGCCCAGATGTGCAGGACCAGACAGGTGAGGAGCACGATGCGGAAGATCCACAACGCCCCCTCGTAGGGCAGCAGCGGGTAGAACAGTGTCCGCAGCAGCTTGGCATAGCCGTTGTAGTCCTCAGGGCCCATCAGGGCCTTGAGATTTCCAATCATGTGTACGAAGACGAACAGACCCAGGATCGTACCGGTCACTGCCATCGTCACTTTCAGTGTGACGTGAGACGGCCGGACCTTCGTCCGGTCGAGCTCTGGCAGCTGATCCCCTCGCTGTTGCGTCCGTGTTGCGACGCTCATGGAGCAACTCCCTCGTGAAGCTTGACGCTAGAAGCTTTAGCCGGAGACTAGCAAATAAGTAGCTCAGTCCAGTAACCGGGGGCCAGCACTGCACAATGATCCATGACGGCCTGGTCACAGCCGCTTGGTGATCGACTCCCGGCGCACGGAGGAGGCCATACGGGACGCCTTGCCACACGTGACCCAGGAGTGATCAGCCCTGGCCTGCGTACCGCGGGAGGATACCCGGCATGTGACATGGGCTGTTCTCAAGCTATTCTGCCGGTCGTGGTTCACGCATCATGCGAAAGACGCTCACACGACATCCCCCATCGCTGCACGAAAGACCACGACAACCGGAAGATCTCATGACCACACTCACTCTTGACGATATCTGCCACTCATACGGCAGACACCGCGCCTTGGACCATGTCTCGTCCACGATCGGCACCGGTGTGTGCGGACTCATCGGGGAGAATGGTGCGGGCAAATCGACGTTGCTGGGTGTCTGTTCGGGTGCGCAGGTACCCACCAGCGGCCACGTGTTGATCGACGGTGTGGAGCTGACCGCTCGCCCTTCCCGTCGAGAGGCTCTTCACCGCATTGCCTTCATGCCCCAGTCGGCGTCCGCGCCCGGGAATCTGTCGGTGCTCGAGACGGTGACCTATCTCACCTGGATGCGCGGCACACCGTGGTCACGCGCTCGTCAACAGGCTCGTCAGGCGCTGGCACTGGTCGATCTGGAGAAGATGTCTGACACTCGTTGCAAGGCCCTGTCGGGTGGTATGCAGCGACGGGTCTGGCTGGCACAGGCACTGGCATCCGAGGCGGACGTGCTGCTGCTCGACGAGCCGAGCACCGGTCTGGATCCCCGACAGCGTCAACTCATGCTCACCGCCCTGCATCGCGCAGCCGAGACGGGGGCCACCATCGTGTTGTCGAGTCACGTCCTGGAGGACGTCGCCGATCTGGCAGACCATCTCGTCGTCCTCACGCATGGCACGGTCGCCTTCGACGCAGCGATGCCGGAGTCGTTGGACTCCACGTGGTTCCTCGACGTCACCGATGGAGTCCGTCCATGAACGCAGTTCTCATGTGGATGCGACGCACCTGGATGCTGGGCATCGTCTTCATCATCATCCAATGCCTCACTTGGTTCAGGTACCAGGAGGCCTACCGGGACTGGTCGTGGACGATCTCGCTTGTGCAGGGTGCGACGATGCTGGGCTCTCCGTTCATCGCCGGGGTGTGCGCCTACATGGTTCACCGACAGTGGCCACGGACGACGCGCCGTGACCTTGCCGGGACCGGCCGCTCCCACCACCCCGTCTCGGACATGACATGGGCAGTCATCGCCTGGGGATGGGCGGCCCAGGCCGTGTTCCTCGTCATCGGGTGTGTCTCCTGCGTGGTGCATCATGCCGATTCAAGCGGTCTCACCCTGCCGTGGCAGCTGCTCACCGGACCGATCGCCCTGGGAGCGTCGGCGTGGCTGGGAACGCTGGCGGCATGTCTGTGGGACTCGGTGATGACGATTCCGGTCATGGTGCTCGCCGTGTTCCTGGCCCATCAGATGTTCTGGGACATGCATCTGCCTCAGCTCCTGTCGCCGGAGTTCGCCACCGTCCCGATGTCTCCCATGCGTCCGAACCCGGTCCACATGGCGCTGAGCATTCTTGGCAATGCCGGCATCCTCGTCGCCGCCAAAGCTGGATGTCGTTGGCAACAGTCACCGGCTGGGGCGAGATCTCACGGTGCACTCGCGACGTCGATCACCGGGATGGTGGCGCTGGTCGTCAGCTGTGTGCTCGTGGCGACACATCCGTCGGCCGACCTCATCTTCATCTGATCGCCATGCACGTCATCACCATTGCACGAGCACGTCAGTGGGTCATCACCGCTCTGGTGGTGGTAGCCGTTCTGGTCACCGCCGCCCTGACGACCCGCATGACGGTTGGCGTACCGATCGCCGACGGCACCAGGACCGTGGCCCTCATCCTGGCTGCGCTCCTGCCAGCGGTGTCAGGAGTCGTCCTCATCGACCGTTTTCCGCGACTTTCCCCAACGTTCTTGCGTGAACGGCGCCTGCGCACCGTTGAGTTGACGGGATTCTGGATCGCCAATGCCCTCGGTATCGTCATCACAGGTCAGGGCAGCGTGCCCTACCGGCTCTACACGGTGACCTCTGGACTGCTGCTGGCCGACATCAGCCTCGTGCTCGTCTCCTGGCTCGGAATGACCGGTGTGCTGGGATCGTGCCTGGCCGGAGTTGTCTGGATCATCGGGGCAGGAGGCCTGGCGTAGGTGCTCGGGTACCCGCCCGATCTCCTCACCGACCCGAGCAGTCAGGTATTGGCCATGTGGGTGCGTCCGCTGTACTACTACGAGTTGGGTGGCGTCGTGGCGCTGGGGCTTGCCGCGAGTCTGCGACACGTCCTGCGGCGAGGTGACAATCGACCGGATGCGTGAGCGAAGGGTGGTCGCATCTCGGCAGGCGACCGCACTCCATCGTGGCGAGCACCACCGAGCTGGGACTCCACCGGCACGAAAGCACCACAGCATCTTCGCCAAGCGTGCCTTCCTGACTCGTCGCAGACCTCAAGCCTGGAACCCCCGGGAGCTGTTCAGTTGCCGGGGGCCAGCACCGCAAAAGGGTCCGTGACGACGTAGCGACGATCAATGAACCGCCAGGTCGACGCCGGACGTCCACCCCGCTCCCCCGGCGCCGCCACATCACCGGTCTTCTCGATCTGGCCACGTCTGCGCAGCACCCGACCCAGGTTCGTGACGTCCACCTCGTGGCCAAGAACGGCCTGGTAGATCGCACGCAGTCGGGCCATCGTGAACTCCTCGGGAGCCAGGGCGTAGACGATGTTGGTGTAGGAGGTCTTGCTGCGCAACCGTCGCGCGGCCGCGGAGACGATCTGCGCATGGTCGAAGGCCATGTTCGGCAGGTCATCGACTGGCAACCAGCTGTTCCCGACCATCTCGGGCAGCCCGTCGGGCGGGGTGAGTGCGAGATATGCGGTGGCGATGGTGCGCTCGAACGGGTCGCGTGCCGGGTCGGAGACGGTGCTCACCTGCTCCACGTGCACCGGCCGAGCCCCGTCCAGATGTCCGGTCATGTGCCGAGCGATCGCCTGCTCCATCGTCTCGTCGACCTCCACCGGTCCGCCGATCAACGCCCACTGCCCCGCGAAGGGGTCTCGGGAGCGGGGGGTGGCGAGCACCTCGAGCCGCTCGTTGACGCGCAGGATGGCGGCCAGCACCTCATGACGGTACTTGGCGACGCCACGATGGTCACGGTAGGGCCTGTTCCTCACGGGTAGAGCCTATCCGACGACAGTTTTCGTCTCCTCGTCGAAAAAGTTATAGACTACCGGTCAATAACCGTCGGAAGGAGAGGTTCCGTGACCACGACGACGTCGATGTCCTGGGCGCAACGGGTGCGCAGGGAGGCAGACCGGCAGGATGCCGTCATCCTTGCCCACAACTATCAGGATCCCCAGATCCAGGACGTCGCCGATCACGTCGGCGATTCCTTGGCGCTGTCCCGGATCGCCGCCACGTCGGACGCCTCGACGATTGTCTTCGCCGGGGTGCACTTCATGGCCGAGACCGCCAAGTTGCTCTCCCCCGACAAGCGGGTGCTCATTCCGGACGCCTCCGCCGGTTGCTCCCTGGCCGACTGCATCACCGCCGACCAGCTGCGAGCGTGGAAGGCCGAGCACCCCGGTGCGGTCGTGGTGAGCTACGTCAACACCACGGCTGCCGTCAAGGCGGAGACCGATGTGTGCTGCACGAGTTCCAATGCGGTCGACGTCGTCAACTCCATCTCCCCCGATCAGGAGATTCTCTTCTGCCCCGACCAGTTCCTCGGGGCCCATGTGCGTCGGGTGACCGGACGCCGCAACATCCACGTGTGGATGGGCGAGTGCCACGTCCACGCCGACATCTCACCGTCGGACCTCGTCGACCAAGTACGCGCCGACCACGATGCCGAGTTGTTCGTCCACCCGGAGTGTGGATGCACGACATCGGCCCTGTGGTTGGCTGGGCAGGGCGAGCTCCCCGAGGGGCGTACCCATGTCCTGTCCACCGGCGGCATGCTCGATGCCGCCCGTGCCACCAGCGCTGATCGGGTGCTGGTGGCCACCGAGGTCGGGATGCTGCACCAGCTGCGCGCCGCGAACCCCGACACCACCTTCGACCCGGTGAACCCGCATGCGATCTGCCCATTCATGAAGCTGACCACCCCCGACAAGCTGCTCACCTGCCTGCGCGAGGGAACCGACGAGGTGACGGTGGACCCGGCAATTGCCAGCCGGGCGCGCCGGGCCGTGGAGCGCATGATCGAGATTGGATCGGGCCGTGACCACTGACCTCATGGGTGAAACCCAACTCATCTGCCCTCCGGTACAGGACCACCTGACCACGCAGGTCGTGATCGTCGGATCGGGAGCCGCCGGGATGCGCACCGCCCTGGATCTTGCCGACGCCGGTGTGCCAACCCTGCTGGTGACACGCGGCGAACTCACCGATTCGGCCACCGACTGGGCCCAGGGTGGTCTGGCGGCGGTGTGGCGTGCGGACGACTCGGTGGACCTGCATGTCGCAGACACCCTGACCGCTGGTGCCGGCCTGTGTGACGAGCAGGCGGTACGCACCTTGGTGACGCGAGCACCCGGTGCCCTGCGCCGGCTCATGGCCGATGGTGCATCCTTCGACACCGACGACGCAGGCGACATCGATCTGCACCTGGAAGGCGGCCACCATGCACGGCGAATCCTGCACGCCGGGGGCGACCAGTCCGGTCACGAGGTGGAGGTGACGCTGGCCCGTCGGGCAGGAGCGCTCGACGTGTGTGACCATGCGCGCCTCATCGACATCTGCACGGACTGCCGCGGTGCGACATGTGGTGTGCTCGTGGCCCGGGGCGGGACGACCGTCGAGATCTCCTGCGACCATGTCGTGCTGGCCACCGGGGGCATCGGGCAGTTGTGGTCGACCACGACCAATCCCACGGTGTCCACTGGCGACGGACTGGCAGCAGGTCTGCGCGCCGGAGCAGTGGCCCGTGACGTCGAGTTCATGCAGTTCCACCCGACGATCCTCGTCGTGCCACCAGCCCACCGCATTCCCGATGATCGCGGGGTGCTCATCTCCGAGGCGGTACGTGGTGAGGGGGCATTTCTCGTCGACGCCCACGGTGAGCGCGTCATGACCGGGGTGCATCCGCTTGCCGATCTGGCCCCGCGCGACGTCGTCTCAGCGGCCGAGTGGGCGCACATGACGCGCATTGGCGCCGATCATCTCTTCCTGGATGCCACGGCGTTCGGAGCGCACACGTGGGAGACGATGTTCCCGTCGATCCTGCAGATGTGCCGAGAGCGCGGCATCGACCCGGTGGCAGAACCCATTCCGGTGCGCCCCGGGGCGCACTACCACTGCGGGGGTCTGGTGGCCGACATGGCTGGCCGCACCAGTGTGCCAAGGTTGTGGGCGGTCGGTGAGGTAGCGTGCACGGGGGTGCAGGGGGCCAATAGGCTTGCCTCGAACTCCTTGACCGAGGGACTCGTCATGGGCGAGCTCGCGGCACGCGCCATTGCAGAACAGGTGCTGGGAGCAGATCCCCAAAAGGATCTGGCGCCCCATGTGAACCCCGACGCGTCGGCAATGCGGCGAAACCACATGAGTCATGGGACCAGGGATCGCGCGATCCCAGAGCACCTGACTCCGGGCCACCTCACCACCCGCCGTGCAGTTTCTCGGCGCACGGTGGCTCCGGTGGCAGCCAGCCAGCTCACCGAGTTGCACACGCTCATGGACCGTCACATGTCGGTGCTACGGCAGGAAGCAGGAATGCACGACGTCCTCAACTTCCTCGACCGTCTGGAACCAGAATCGTCACTGACCGACGACACCCTCACGACGACGAATCTGTGCACGGTGGCCTGGGCAGCGACGACGTCGGCCCTGGCACGTACCGAGTCCCGTGGCTGCCATCGTCGTTCCGACCATCCAGATCGTGACGCACGGTGGCAGCGCCATCTCGACGTGTGTGCCTCCAGTGGCATGGTGAGGGCAGCATGATGGGCAGCGCGAGCAGTACGCACGACGACATCGTTGCAACCCTGAAGGACGCCGGTCTGGACCCAGCTCAGGTGCGTACCCTCATCGAGGCGACCTTTGCCGAGGACCTGCGCTGGGGGCCGGACGTCACCACCGAAGCGATCTTCGGCGATGAGCGTGTCACCGCCCAGGTGGTGAGCAGAGCGCACGGCACGCTGGCCGGAGTGCCGGTCGGGGCGTACGCACTGCAGCTCATGGCGCCGTACTCACCCGCCCACCGCCTCACGAATCAGGGGAGTCACGAAACACAGGTACACGTCCAGATGCGGATGGCCGATGGTGAGCGGGTGCAGCCGGGTGCCGTCGTCCTCACGGTTGAGGGGCCGGTGCGCACCCTGCTCACGGCTGAGCGCACCATGCTGAACCTCGTCTCACAGCTCTCCGGGGTGGCAACGGCCACCGCCGCCTGGGTGGATGCTCTGGCTGGCAGCCCCACCAAGGTGCGTGACACCCGCAAGACCGTTCCCGGGCTGCGGGTGCTGCAGAAGTACGCGGTATGTTGTGGCGGGGGCGTCAATCATCGAATGGGACTGGGTGACGCCGCGCTCGTCAAGGACAATCACATCGCCGCGGCGGGATCGGTGGCAGCGGCACTGGCAGCCGTGCATCGCCATGCCCCCGAGGTGGACTGTGAGGTGGAGTGTGACCGGCTCGATCAGGTGAGCGAGGCCATCGAGGCAGGTGCGCAACTGGTGCTGCTGGACAACATGAGTCCCGATCTCATGGCGCAGGCAGTGGCCCTGGCCCGTCCGGCCGGAGTGCGCACCGAGGCGTCCGGTGGGTTGCGGCTGGACGACGCCCCGGCCGTGGCTGCCACCGGAGTCGACTTCGTCGCAGTGGGGGCGTTGACACACTCAGCGCCGGTGCTGGACCTGGGCCTCGACCTGCTCGGCTGAGGCAGCCGCCCTGCCTGACCCCAGGTGGAGCCAGGCAGGGCGGGTATGTCTGAAAAGGCGTTGCCTCAGAAGCGCGGGAGCCGCTCGGCGAGGTAGTCCTCCACCTTGTCCAGTGCGATGCGCTCCTGACCCATGGTGTCGCGGTCCCGCACCGTCACGGCATTGTCGTCAAGGGTGTCGAAGTCCACAGTGACGCAGAACGGTGTGCCGATCTCGTCCTGACGACGGTACCGCTTGCCGATGGCCTGGGCATCGTCGAAGTCGACGTTCCACCGCTGGCGCAGCTGCGCGGCGAGGTCACGGGCCTTGGGTGAGAGGTCGGAGTTGCGGCTCAGCGGCAGGACGGCGGCCTTCACCGGGGCAAGACGCGGATCGAGCTTGAGGACGGTGCGTTTGTCGACACCACCCTTGGCGTTGGGGGCCTCGTCCTCGGTGTAGGCGTCGACCATGAACGCCATGAGGGAACGCGTGAGACCGGCTGCCGGCTCGATGACGTAGGGCAGGTAGCGCTTGTTCTGCGCCTGGTCGAAGTACGACAGGTCCTTGCCGGAGTGCTTGGTGTGGGTGCCCAGATCGAAATCGGTGCGGTTGGCGATACCCTCCAGCTCACCCCAGTCCGAACCGGCGAAACCGAATTTGTACTCGATGTCGACGGTGCGCTTGGAATAGTGGGAGAGCTTCTCCTTGGGATGCTCGTAGTGGCGAAGATTGTCGGCATTGATTCCCAAGTCGGTGTACCAACTGGTGCGCTCGTCAATCCAGTACTGATGCCACTCCTCGTCGGTTCCCGGTTCGACGAAGAACTCCATCTCCATCTGCTCGAACTCGCGGGTACGGAAGATGAAGTTGCCGGGCGTGATCTCGTTGCGGAACGACTTTCCGGTCTGGGCGATACCGAACGGCGGCTTCTTGCGTGCCGAGGTGACGACGTTCTGGAAGTTGATGAAGATGCCCTGCGCGGTCTCGGGGCGCAGGTAGTGCAGTCCGGACTCGTCCTCGATGACGCCCAGGTAGGTCTTGAGCATCATGTTGAAGTCGCGCGGCTCGGTCCACTGGCCCTTGTTGCCACAGTTGGGGCAGTTGATCTCTGCGAGGTCGACGGAATCGGGGTCGTCAAGGCCGTGCTTCTCGGCGTAGGCCTCCTGCAGGTGGTCAGCGCGCATACGTTTGTGACAGGAGAGGCACTCGGTGAGCGGGTCGTTGAAGACGCCGACGTGACCCGAGGCGACCCACACGTCCTTGGGAAGGATCACCGAGGAGTCCAGACCGACGACATCGTCGCGAGTGGTGACCATGTGTCGCCACCACTGCTTCTTGATGTTCTCCTTGAGCTCGACACCGAAGGGGCCGTAGTCCCAGGCTGCTCGGGTGCCGCCGTAGATCTCTCCGCACGGGAAGACGAATCCGCGTCGTTTGCACAGGTTGATGACGTTGTCCAGGGTACTCGTGGGGGCCATGGCCGTCCTTTCTTCCAAGTCCTCATTGGCATAGCCGTCCGGATGACGGCTAGGTGAATTCGGCTGAGCCGCTGAGCGCGATTGTAGCGGGTCAGACGCGGGGCAGGGTGAACGTCTGGTCCTCGGCTTCGGAGTAGGCCGTGGGCTCGTCGATGAGCCAGACCATCACCGACAGGAACGCAGCCCGGCCAGCCGCTCCGGTGAAGGCGTTGCGCCATGACTTGGGAAGATCCCACGTGGTGACCACGGTGTGCAACTCATCGTCGTCGACCGCCGTGCCGACATGCAGCGACTCCAGGCCGGAGCAGCCCCGCAGATGATGCTCCAGATGCCTCAGGGCAGCGGCGAAACCGGAGCGAGCGGCAGTGGGGACACGGAAACGCAGCACGACGAGCATGACGAAAGCCTACCGAACACAAAAACTCACCACCTGAGCTCAAAAATGACATACGAGGTATGTTTGGCGGAGCAAGGCGGCAGCGACCGAGTATCCTTGACAAGGTCATGTCGATCAAACCTCATGGAAGGACGAATCGTGGCCACACCTCGCACTGGACGTCGCACCACCAAACAGCGGCTGGCCATCAGTGCCGTGTTCCAGGATGAGTCGTCATTCATGACTGCCCAACAGGTGTTCGACGCGCTACGTGATGGTGACGTCTCCGTCGGCCTAGCCACCGTCTACCGCAATCTGCAGGCCATGGCCGATGACGGCGAGCTCGACGCCATCCGCACCCCCGAGGGTGAGATGACGTACCGCCGCTGCTCCCCCACCCACCATCATCACCTGGTGTGCAGCCAGTGCGGGACAGCCGTGGAAATCGAGGCTGACTCCACCATCGAGCAGTGGGCTCGTAACATCGCCACCGATCATGGATTCACCCTTACCGGCCACGACATCGAGCTGTACGGGACGTGCGGAAAATGCACGGCCAAGGCACAGCAGGCGGCTCATCAGGAGTAGGCCACGATTGGACCCATGGGTCCTCATCGGACTCACACCCAGGAAACGAATCGATCACTTCGATGGCGACATTCTGACACCGTACTTCCTGAGACCAGCATCCTTCCCATGCCTCACTGTGCCGTTGTGACGGCTGGGTGCCCCCGCCCCACCCAGAAATCTGACCGCCTGGCCATCTGGTGACACGTGGATGAATTCCTGTGCACCCACAGATGAAATGTGACGATCAACCCTGTCACCGCGATGAGTGGCCCGCATATGACAGAAGTGTCCACGCAGACCTCATTCACATCCCCATTTTCTCAGGTGAGGACCCATGACACTTCGACATGCCACTGCCATCACCGCAGCACTTGCCACAGTGCTGGTTGCCTGCACTGCCTGCGGCCACAACACAGACAGCCCTGCTCCCCCTCCGACTCCCAGCCATCGGCCAAGCCTGGACCTCAGTCATGCCGAAGGGTCGCCAGTGCCCTATGACGAGGCCGTCAAGACATACACCACACTCATGGAGAACATCTATCAAATACACAAGCAGGGGACATTCACACCCGATGGACCTGTACCGAAAGAATTAAGCGATTACTCACAGGGGGAGGCGCTCAAAGGCCACTATCGCTCATTGAAGACATCCTTCAACAACCACACAAGGTGGGAGTCAGGAACGTATAAGATTACAGGAACACATCAGGTAAAGACGCCTAAAAGTTCTCCTCGTGGAACAACCCTAGAGTCGTGTGAAGACTGGACAAAAGTTACAAATAGGAGAGATAAAAAAGTTAGTCACGGCCTAGCTGCAATATATATAAGCACATATCAATACGATTCGGATGGAAAAACGAAGCAAGTCTATTTTGATGGAAAACAAGTGAAATCATGCAACTGATTATGATTCTCACTATTTCTGCTCTTGTACTTCCTCTAAAAGCAGATTCCTCAGACATTGGAAGTAACGACGTTTTTGATAGCAGTATCGTTACCAACGCCCCTGACGCCGACGCGAAAATCACTGTGGATGTCACCCGAACCCGTCCAGGTGGCTCGGGCACCAGTAACCGTGGTTCCGGTGCCAAGAGTCCCCACTCCCGCACCACGATCAATGGCCACTCGTCTGCCAAGGAATCTGCCGAGATCGCACGTCGGGAACGCGAACGCATTGCCAAATGCAAGGAGATTGCCCGGATGCTCACCGACACCATTGATGGCGCCCCCAACCACAGCCAGGCCGACGCTCGCGACAAAGCCGTGCACAGTTGCATCGTTGGCGACCCCGCCACGGCAAAGCCATCAAAACCGGGTAAGCCTGCTGCCGTCGCGCCGGCTCCAGATCCTGAGCTGCTGGCTCGCCGAGCCGTGTTGGGGCTCAACCTGCCCGAGCCCACGCCCATCGTCGAGCCCAGCCCGAACCTCAACAAGTGGCACACCCTGGCCATCGGACAGCCCTTGTGGCTACGCACCCGTGACAATGCCACCACCATGACTCGCACCATGACCGTCGAGGGATATCCGGTCCGTCTCACCGCCACCCGACGTCCCATCTCCTTCGCCATGGGTGACGGCCACACGGTGACCTGCACCAGGACCACACCTTGGAATCCGCACGTTGATCCCGACGCCGATTCACCGACCTGCGGCTACCGCTACGCCACGCTCCCCAAGGGCGACCACAGCTACACCGTCACCGCCACGACGCCCTGGACCATCACCTGGAGCGTGCTGGGCAAGAGCGGCACGACCACCCTCACCAAGTCCGACGCGACCACCATCCCCATTCATGAGATCCTCACCGTTCTCGTCCCCAACCGTGGTCGAGCACGCTGAAACCGGCCGGCGTCACCGAGGCCACAGACACGTCACAGGCACAGTGTCATGACGAGCCAGCCCACCGGGGCGGAGAACAGCAGAGAGTCGAGCCGGTCCATCACTCCCCCGTGACCGGGGATGAAATTCGACATGTCCTTGAGGCCCACGTCGCGTTTGACCATGGACTCGACGAGATCGCCAGCGGTGCCGAACACCGCCAGCAGCACGCCAAGGACGAGCCCGATCCACCAGTGGCCGTGCAGCAACCACACCGTGAGTCCGATCCCCACCAGGGCTGCTGTGGCCACTGATCCGACGAACCCCTCCCAACTCTTCTTCGGGCTGATCCTCGGGGCCATGGGGTGACGTCCGAGCAGCACCCCGACGGCATACCCGCCGGTGTCGGATCCGACGATGCACAGCATCCACGTGATGATGCGTCGCGACCCCATGTCGTCGCCCATCATGAGCGGAATGAAGCTGCCCAACAGCGGGACGTAGGCGATCGTCAACAGACTGGCGGCGACGTCACCGACGAATCCCCGTGCCCCGCGCGGCAGTCGCCACAACATGGCCAACCCCGTCGTCAGCCCCAGTGCAGCAATGAGAAAGGTGTTGGGCGGGATCGGCACCGTCCGGATCGACGCGGCATAGGCACCGATCACCATGACGACCACCCCGATGCAGATCGGCACGACGGCCGACGTCATGTCGATGCGGTTCATGGCCCGGTGCAGCTCGACCGTCGCGGCACACAGGACGGCTGCGAGCAGGAAGACGAATCCCCAGTGCCACCATCCCACCGTGGCGATGACGGCTCCGGCCAGGATGACACCGGAGGCGATCGCCGCTGGCAGATCGCGACCGGCGCGACCCGCTGACGGTTTCTGCTGCTCCGAGCCACTCCGGCCGGTTGAGGACTTCTTCTCGCTCACTGGCAACCCCGTCAGATTTCGAGCAGTTCCTGCTCCTTGACCTTGAGCAGGGAGTCGATCTGCTCGACGTGACGCTTGGTCACCTGATCGAGTTCCTTCTCCAGCCGAGCCAGGTCGTCCTCGGAGATCTCCTTCTCCTTCTCCTGCTTCTTGAAGAGGTCGTTGGTGGAGCGACGGATGGCGCGGATGGCGATTCGGCCTTCCTCAGCCTTGGCCTTGGCCATCTTGGTGTACTCCTTGCGGCGCTCCTCCGTCAGCTGTGGCAGCACGCAGCGCACCACATTGCCGTCACTGGACGGATTGACACCCAGGTCGGAGTCGCGCACGGCCTTCTCGACCTCGTTGATGCAGCCCTTGTCGAACGGGGCGATGAGGATGGTGCGAGCCTCGGGCACCTGGAAGGTGGCCAGCTGCTGCAGCGGGGTGGGAGTGCCGTAGTACTCGACCATCAGCGTGTCGAACATCTTGGGATTGGCACGGCCGGTTCGAATGGTCGCGAACTCCTCGCGAGTGTGGTCCACGCTGGCCTCCATCTTGCGGCCAGCTTCCTTGATTGCGTCGTCAGTCATGGTGAGGTCCTTCCGTAGGTCGTGAGTGAGGGTGCGGGTCTCAGTGGACCGTCGTCCCAATGGGTTCTCCATTGACGACCCGGCCGATGTTGCCCGGGGTCTCAAGATTGAAGAAGATCATGCGCAAGTCGTTGTCCCGCGCCATGGCGACGGCGGTGGCGTCGGCAACCTTGAGGTCACGAGCCAGGAACTCGTCATAGGTGAGGTCGTCGAACTTCGTGGCGGACGAGTCCTTGGCAGGGTCACGGTCGTAGACGCCGTCCACCCCCTGCTTGCCCATGAGGAGTGCATCGGCGCCAATCTCCAAGGCACGCTGGGCGGCCACCGTGTCGGTGGAGAAGTACGGCATACCGGAGCCAGCACCGAAGATGACGACTCGCCCCTTCTCCATGTGACGCTCGGCGCGACGCGGGATGTAGGGTTCGGCCACCTGAGCCATGTGGATGGCGGTCTGCACACGAGTTGGAGTGCCGGTCTTCTCCAGGAAGTCCTGCAGGGCAAGGCAGTTCATGACGGTGCCGAGCATGCCCATGTAGTCGGCACGATCTCGATCCATGCCGCTCTGCTGCAGTTCGGCACCACGGAAGAAGTTGCCCCCGCCAACGACGATGGACACCTGAGTGCCCCCGGCGACGACCTCGGCGATCTCCTTGGCCTTGGTGTCGACGACATGCGGATCAACACCGACCCCTCCACCGCCGAAAACCTCGCCGGAAAGTTTCAGCAGAACACGATGATAAGGGGTTGACATCTCTCTCCTTGGTCGCTGGTGCGTCACCCAAAGCCTATCGCGACACGTAGGAGCGAGCGACTTGGCGGCACGACGTGCAGAGGATATCGCGGATCAGATGCCCGCATCGACGGACAACAGGGCCCCGCCACCGAGGTGGCAGGGCCCTGCAGAAACCGTGGGATGTGACTCACTCGCCAGCGGACAGGCGCACGAAACGCTTCACGGTGACACCAGCAGCCTTGAGCAGATCGCCGACGGACTTCTTGTCGTCGGAGACGGCCGGCTGCTCGAGCAGGCAGTTCTCCTTGTAGAAGCCGCCCAGACGACCCTCGACGATGCGGTCGATGATCTTCTCGGGCTTGCCCTCCTCGCGAGCCATGTCGGCGGCGACGGTGCGCTCGTGATCGACGACGTCAGCGGGCACCTCGTCACGGTTGACCCAACGCGGGTTCATCGCGGCAATCTGCAGGCAGACGCCGTGAACGGCCTCGGTGTCCTCACCGGTGTACTCCACCATGACACCCACCTGAGGCGGCAGGTCCTGGGAGCGGCGGTGCAGGTAGATGTGGGTGTTGCCCTCGAAGTAGGCGGCGTCGGCCAGCTCGATCTTCTCGCCGATGGTGCCGGCCAGGTCCTCAAGGGTCTGGGCAACGGTCTTGCCGTCATCGAGCTGCACCTGGGCGGCAGCATCCTTGGAATCGGCCTTGGCGACGTCAACAGCCTTGGCGATCTTGTCGGCGGTGGCGACGAAGTCGGCGTTCTTGGCGACGAAGTCGGTCTCCGAACCAATCTGGACCAGGGCATTGCCGGCGCCGACGACCAGCCCGTTGGCAGCCTCACGGTCGGAGCGCTTGGCGGCCTTGGCCTGGCCAGCGACACGCAGCAGGTCAACGGCCTTGTCGAAATCACCGTCAGCCTCGGTGAGAGCCTTCTTGGCGTCCATCATGCCCGCGCCGGTGGCGTCGCGCAGCTTCTTCACATCAGCAGCCTTGATGGCCATGGATGTCATCCTCTCGGTGGTGCTTGTACCTCAGTTGGACTTCTCGGCGGACTCGGACTTCTCAGCAGCCTCGGCCTTCGGAGCCGCGGTCTCGGCAGACTCAGGCTTCTCAGTGGCCTCGGCGGACTCCTCCTTGGGGGCCTTGGTTTCCTTCGCAGCCTTGGGGGCTTCGGCCTGGGCGGCAGGCTTGTCCTTGCCCTCCAGGAGTTCACGCTCCCAGTCAGGCATGGGCTCGGCCTGGGCGGACTCCTCACCGGACTTGCCCTGGGAACGAGCCATGAGGCCCTCGGCAGCGGCGTCGGCGATGATGCGGGTCAGCAGCGAGACGGAGCGGATGGCGTCGTCGTTGCCGGGGATGGGGTGATCGACCTCGTCGGGGTCGCAGTTGGTGTCGAGGATGGCGACCACCGGGATGCGCAGCTTGCGGGCCTCGTCGATGGCGAGGTGCTCCTTCTTGGTGTCGACGATCCAGACGGCCTGGGGAAGCTTGCCCATGTCACGGATACCGCCGAGGTCCTTGGCCAGCTTGTCCTTCTCGCGAGAGAGCATGAGCAGCTCTTTCTTGGTCAGGCCGGTGCCTCCGGACTTGTCGAAGTCCATGGCCTCGAGCTCCTTGAGGCGGGCGATGCGCTTGGAGATGGTCTGGAAGTTGGTGAGCATGCCACCGAGCCAACGCTGGTTGACGTAGGGCATGCCAACCCGGCTCGCCTGCTCGGCGATGGACTCCTGGGCCTGCTTCTTCGTGCCGACGAAGAGGATCTGACCACCCTTGGCCACGGTCTCCTTGACGAAGGCGTAGGCCTTGTCGATGTAGGTCAGCGACTGGTGCAGGTCGATGATGTAGATGCCATTGCGCTCGGTGAAGATGAAACGCTTCATCTTCGGGTTCCAGCGACGGGTCTGGTGCCCGAAGTGAACTCCGCTCTCGAGCAGTTGACGAGTGGTGACGACGGCCATAACCGTGTCCTTCCATGATCAGGGTGCACCCGAAAGGTGGCACCGAACGGTTGACCGATGACGCCCGATGCGTCATCGCCTGACGCGCCTGCCTGACACCGCTCGTCCGTGGACGAGACCAAGGCGACAGGCCCCTTCACGGGACAGACGCATGCGAAGTCAGTCCAAGAGGACCCCAGACTGCACCAGCAGTCTATGTCATGAGCCCCACCAGACTCCATTCGAGGACCGACCTGCCGTCCCCGACAGACCAGACTCCTGAGATCTCGCTGCCGGTCACGCTGTCCACAGGCAGGTGTCACACGGTGACGGCGTTGTCCACAGGCGTCGGAAAAACTGCCGGATGACGGCCCGACTCTCAATGATTTCCATCGTGAGAACCCTGACACAGCCCAGATCATGGCACCACCGTTGCCATGCCGTACCACCGCCGCGCACCAAGGTCCCATGCCCCACCCACGCCGGTGTCGTGCCGGTCGACCCAGCCCCGACGTCCCGAACAGAATCGTGCCGCGGCTGGCCCAGATCGATGCCGGAGCGCCCGACGTCGTCCTCGACATCATCCCGTTTGTCGCATCCTCGTGCCTTGGTCACTGGGTGGTTGGTGACGATCGTGTGCGCCGTACTGCTCATGAAACCGATGGCGACAACGGCACTGGCCGTGGGAGCGCACCCGACGCCCGTGCATGCACAGCCCCCAGTTCCCGGAGCGGTGGTCAGAGGATTCGACCCACCCGACCAGCCGTGGTTGTCCGGGCATCGTGGTGTGGACCTACAGGCCCCGGCAGGTGCACCAGTACGCTCTGCGGTGGCCGGTGTCGTCGTGGTCGCCGGCCAGGTGGCGACCAACCGTGTCGTCGTCATCCTCATGCCCGACGGGCGACGCCTCACGCACATGCCGGTGGAGCCGTCGGTCCAGGTGGGAGACGTCGTACATGCCGGCCAGGTGATCGGACATGTGCTGCCGAACACCCACTGCCAGACGTCGTGCCTGCACTGGGGGCTGAAGAAGGATGGGGGCTACGAGAACCCATTGTCCCTGATCGGGCAGGTACCGGTTCGGCTCCTGCCAACGGGCAGCAAGCCCGATCCGGACCCAGCTCCGACCGAGGTGTTCGATCCGGCGAGTCTTCCCTCGGCCGCGGGGATGGGCGGGGCCTCGGCACTGTTGCGGCCGGTGCCCGGTCCGGTGTCCTCGCCGTTCGGGTATCGGGTGCATCCGGTCACCCATGTGCGCAAATTGCACGACGGCGTGGATTTGGCCTCCGGATGTGGCACGCCGGTACATGCGGCGTACACCGGACGGGTGGTGTGGGTGGGCAGTACTCGGGCCTGGGGAAACCGCGTCATCGTCGATCACGGCACGGTGGGATCGACCCATCTGCGCACCACGTACAACCATCTGGAGAGCATCGGGGTGAGTCAGGGATCGGTCGTGCTGCGTGGCCAGGTGCTGGGACGCGTCGGCTCCACCGGATTCTCGACCGGGTGCCACCTGCACCTGGGGCTGGAACGAGACGGCCACCTCGTCGATCCGCTGCCCTACCTGGCAACGCGCTGAGTGAGGCACGGACGGGAGCAGGTCATGAGGTCGCACCGAACCACGTCGTCATCAGGGGTCATCGTCAGGGCACGAACGAGCCGGGCCTCCGATCAGGACGCAAACGAGCTGAGCTTCCAGCCGTGCGTCCCCGTCGCCACCGTCAGGCACGCGGATGAGCCAGGTGAAAGGCGGTCTGCAGGCGTTCATTGGACACATGGGTGTAGATCTGCGTGGTCGCCAACGACTCGTGACCAAGCATCTCCTGCACCGATCGAAGATCCGCACCGCCTTCGAGCAGATGGGTCGCCATGGCGTGTCGCAGACCATGCGGACCAAGGTCCGGGGCGTCCTCATCGAGACGGAGGTGGGTGTGGACGACGCGGCGCACCACCCGAGGATCGATCCGTCCACCACGCACCCCCAGTATGACGGCCTGACCCGAGGCCGCAGTGACCCACTCCCCTCGTCGTGTCAGCCATCGGTCCAGGGCCTGCCATGCCGGATCACCCAGTGGGACCGTGCGCTGCTTGTTTCCCTTGCCGAGTACCCGCACCGTCGCACGGCTGCGATCCAGATCGGCCAGATCCAACCCACACAACTCGGAAACTCGGATACCGCTGCCGTAGAGCACCTCGAGTATGGCGGCATCGCGACAACCTCGGGGGGATTCGTCGTCCTGAGCAGCTGCGACGGCCTGGTCCATGATGCGAGCAGCCTGCTCGGCACCGAGCACCTGCGGCAGCCGTTTGGGGACCTTGGCGGAGCGCACTCCAGCAGAAGGATCGGTCTCGATGAACCCATGCGTCCTGGCCCAGCGGAAGAAGCTGCGCGCAGCTGCCCAGTGACGCTGGATCGTCGCTGGGGATTTTCCGTCGCCATGCAGACTGGCCAACCAGGTTCGCACATCGGTGACGGCGATGTCCGGCAGGGCGTCCACCCCGTGGCCATGAGCACATGTCATCAACGAGGTGAGGTCGCGTCGGTAGGCGCGAATGGTGTTGCCGGATCGCCGGGCAAGCTCCATGTCGGCGCAGAAGTCGTCCACCGGCACGCGCAGGGCAGACGGCAGGTCACCGACATCATGTTGGTTGGTCATCGCCTCCACTGTGACACGTCCACCAGAATCGATCGAGCAGCCACGACGAATCCCCTAAGCTCTACCCATGTCGACCACTCCGGTACTCGCCAGTTCTGCCAACACCCGCGCCCCAGAAGAATCTGGAGCAACGACACCAGGTGGCCTGACCACCTGGCTCGTCACGAACGAGAGGGACGATCCTGCCGCCACACCAACCGCGCAACAGACCGGCTGGGTCGAGTTGGGCGATGCCAGCTGGGTGAGTCCGATGGGCAACCATCTGGCGGTGCTAGGAGAGCACGACCACCACCTCTGGGTGATGAGCCCCGGCCTGAGAATCGTCAGCGAGTGCGATCTTGGCGGTGGGCAACCGTGTCACTGTGCCATCGATCCCACCGGACGGCTCCTGGCCGTGGCCCACTACGAGTCCGGTGAGGTCAGCGTGGTGCAGGTCGACCAGTGGGGAACCGATCCGCAGATCATCGCCCGTACCCATGTCGAGGGAGAAGGGCCGGTTGCAGGACGACAGGACTCGGCACATCCGCACCACATCCTGTGGCTGGATCGCACGCATTTTGCCGTCACCGACCTGGGGGCCGACGCGGTGCGGTTCCTCAGGCTGTCGGGTCTGGGACTGGAACAGACCGGTGAACTTGCTGCTCCCGCTGGCCTGGGGCCATGTCACGCCCTGCTCACCCGGGATCGTTCCAAACAGATCCTCACGGTCTCCGGTGAACTCTCAGCCTCGGTGCAGAGCTGGTCCAGACGAGCCAGTGAGGACGCCTGGTCACGGGGCTGGCGTCTGGTGGATCAGACGCCGAGTTCGTCAGATGCGACTGCCGTGCCCTCGGCAATCGTTCCGGGTCCCGATGGCCAGCTGTTGGTGGCCAATCGAGGCGTCGGAACATGTGGCGTGCTCTCCGGGCCATTGGGTCATCACAAACTCATCGATGAGTTCTCGCTGGGCGGCGTCCAGCCGCGTGACCTCACCAGCGACGGAGACCAACTGTGGGTTGCCGAACAGGCTGACGGAGCTGTGCTATGCCTGCACAGATCCAGCGAGGGGTGGAGGCAACGACTGCGGCTCGATCTTCCGGGAGCGAGCAGGGTCCTCATCGGTCCAACGCTGGGGTGAGGTGGAAACGGCCACTCACTGTGAAACCGGCCGAACACCGCGGATTCGACCGATCAACTCGGTACTTCACAAGGAGAAAACCATCGGTGGGAATCTCACCTGGTGCCCGAGCAGCGAGCCCACCCTTGCGGGGCCTGTCATTGGCAGAAAATCCATTCACTCGTGCGGTGGAACGAGCCAGCTCCTGCGTGGGCCACACTCGAAAGGCCGATGCCTCCAACCGAATTGTCTCCAGCGAACCCACCCCTGAGTGAGCCACGCCATTTGCAGAAGAGCCCTTCACGCGTGGGCTGGAACGAGCCAGCCCCTGCGCAGGCCACGCACGGTGGGAACCCCCCCCGATCATGGGGCCGCCATGCATGGGGCCGCCATGCTTCGACGTGGAACCACGAACG